>Ga0116149_1000352_pt1 | contig 60449 bp, 60 predicted proteins | sample AD_UKC057_MetaG_FD_89787 | JGI IMG/M metagenome (GOLD analysis project Ga0116149, IMG submission 89787) | Active sludge microbial communities of municipal wastewater-treating anaerobic digesters from USA - AD_UKC057_MetaG | ecosystem: Engineered > Bioreactor > Anaerobic > Digestate | place: USA...
CTTTTTCAAATAAAAAACAATAGTTTGCCTTATCGAAAAAAGAAACTCCTACCTTGTTTATGGAAGTTTCTTGTGCAATTTTCTTTTTCCATCTAGTACTGGAATTTAATTTTTCAATTCACCAATATTTTTACTTTACGAATTTGTAAATTATTTTAATGCGTGAATCAAAGCCATGGATATTTCACCCATGGCTTTGATAATATATTAAATAACCTTTTTAGTAATTATTTACCACATCCATAGCTATATCAGCCCATCTTGTAAGCCTTTCAGGCTCGCATTTTACAGTGGATATGTCCTTAAGTACGATTTCTAGATTCACATTATTTCTTTTTGCTGCCTTTACAGTCCATTGCAAGTCTTTCCTTATTTCCTCTTCATCCAGTGATGCTGTCGCTACAAGTGCAGGAGTAGGTTTATTGCTCATTATCACTTTTGGCCCTATTTTCTCTGCAAAAGCATCTCTGTCAGCCCATGGGCTACAAGATACTTTCTTAAGATTAGGTATAGTAAGAACCATATCTAGCCTGTCATCAAGTCTGTCACAGCACCCATAATATATCATACCAAAATGTTCAGCCGTCCTTTTTATATAAGGTATTTCAAACTCTTCAGTAATAGCAGGTGAAACTGAGGAGAAAAGCTGCGCCATTCCTAATGCCCAGCCGTTCTTTGTGTATGGCCCTTTACTCATCCCGCTGTCGGGTAACAACTCATCAGTATAAATATATGCGCAGTGACAGGTATTTGCTTTATCATCAAAAATCCCTAATTCATTTGACTGTTCTATTCCTTTAATTACTGAGTTTGTTATTCTTTCCATAAAAAAATGTATTTTCTCAGGTTCATCAATGAGATCAAAATAGATGTTTTCCACTCCCATTAGTTGAGATAACATATCCCAGACTCCCAAATGGAACGACATACCCTCCATCTCAACAGGAGCTATTCCTTTAAACATTTCTTTTGCAGTCTCATATCTTCTTTTGGTTTCCTGTATATCATGCGTTATAACCATGTCTTTTATCTTCTTCCCATCTTCCATGGTTACTAACTGGTTTTTGTACTCATGAGAGCTAACACTGCCAGAAGCATACAGAGTCTTTTGCTCTACCCCAATGCCATATCCTGTGTTTGTAATCGCTTTTGGAACCCTGATAAACGGATCAAGCACCATATCTACAGGGTAATGCTTGAACTTATATATCTCTTTTTTTAGGTTGTATTCAACTTTTCTGAAAATAGGATCCTCTACAAATAAATCCATCTCATGGTTGTTGTTCATCTCAATCCATGGAATCTGGTCTATTACAACCATAGGTCTTTCCATTTGGCTTCTATTCAGAGCCTTCCAAAGATTGATCTTCTCTTTCTGTATAGGCAAAGAGGCATATTCCATGTATTGTTTTGCTGTTTCCTGTAAGACTGATATCTCTTTTTTAGTAAGTTCCATATTATCCGCCTTTCGGTTTGCTTTAAAAGCTACTTGTATTATACAGTAATAATTTCAATTGTATAGCATTACTCTCATTCATTAGTAAGAATTCTGTAGCATAATAAAGCCGTATGCATGCATACGGCTTTTGGCGTCCCGAACAGGAATCGAACCCGCATCTGAGGAACCGGAATCCCCCGTTTTATCCATTAGACTATCGGGACATGGGGGTAATTTACATTACCCTTTATTTAATAATTATTTACTACATCCATTGCAATTTCAGCCCATCTTGTCAGCCTCTGCGGTTCGCATTTTACTGTGGATATATCTTTAAGTATCATTTCAAGATTAACATTATTCTTTCTAGCTGCATCAACTGTCCTTTGAAGATCTTTTCTTATTTCTTCTTCATCCAGTGATGCTGTCGCTACTAATGCAGGTGTAGGCTTATTGCTCATAATCACTTTTGGCCCTATTTTTTCAGCAAACGCTTCTCTAATAGACCATGGGCTGCAAGATACTTTCTTAAGGTGAGGTATTGTAAGAACCAGATCCAGTCTGTCATCCAACCTGTCACAGCATCCATAATATATCATTCCAAAATATTCAGCCATCCGTTTTATATATGGCAACTCAAACTCTTCTGTCACACCAGGAGATACTGAAGAGAAGAGCTGAGCAAGACCGAAAGCCCAACCATATTTGGTTATAGTTTCTTTTCCCATCCCACTGTCAGGTAATAATTCATCTGTATATATATATGAGCAATGGCAGACATTGGCATTCGTGTCATATATCTTCAACTGATTAACCTGTTCTATTCCCTTAATAACTGATGTAGTCATTCTTTCCATGAAAAGATGCAGTTTTTCAGGTTCATCCACAAGATCAAAATATATATTCTCGACACCCATGAACTGTGACAGGTGATCCCATACTCCCAGATGAAAAATAGTACCTTCCATCTCAACTGGAGCTATACCATCAAATACTTCGTTTGCAGTCTCATATCTTCTTTTTGTTTCTTGCTCATCATGAGTTACTATCATGTCTTTTATTTTCTTGGCATCTTCCATTGTTGCAAGCTGGTTTTTAAAAACATGGGAACTCACATTACCTGATGCATAAAGAGTCTCTTCTTCCACTTTCATTCCATAACCGGTATTACTTATTGCTTTAGGCACCCTTATAAATGGATCTAAGACCATATCGACAGGATAGTGCTTGAATTTATATATCTCTTTTTTCAAATTCAGCTCTACCCTTCTGAAAACAGGATTGTCAACAAAAAGATCCAGCTCATGATTATCATTCATTTCATTCCAGGGAATTTGGTCTATAACAACCATAGGTCTTTCCATCTTGCTTCTGTTCAATGCCTTCCAAAGCGTTATTTTTTCTTTTTGAATAGGTAATGATGCATACTCCATATATTTCTTAGCTGTTTCTTGTAATACTGATATTTCTTTTTTGGTTAGTTCCATAATTATCACCTTTCTGCCTTGTTATGGTAAGTTAACTAAATTATACCTTAATACTTGATTTTGTATATGTAAAACATAAAATCCTTTTAACATATTAACACTTGAATTAAGAAATTAGTATCTTTTTCTTAATTGTAAAAAAACAGGACCGGTTAAGAGTCCTGTTTTCAATATACATATATTTAATTAACTTGCATATTATTTGTAGATAGGTCCGAAATTCTTACATGCCCTGAAATCTGCACCTTCAAGGTCATTTGTGCCAAATGACGACCATGCGCTAGGCCTGTAAACTCTTTCAACCTCAACATTATGCATATTTACAGGAATCCTTAACATGGAACACAATGTAATAAAGCGGTCTCCAACATGTCCATATGTCAGAACACCATGGTTTGCACCCCATTTTGCCATTACCTCATATACGCTGGTAAATGCACCCTCTCCTGTAAGTCTTGGAGCAAAATATGTCGTAGGCCATGTCGGATCTGTCCTGTTAACAAGTATCTCATGAGCTTTTGGATCTATATCTACTGTCCAGCCTTCTGCTATCTGGAATACTGGCCCAAGACCTTCCACTATATTCATCCTGGTCATTGTAACAGGCATTCCGCCTTTGGTAAGGAAAGTTGACGAGAATCCGCCTCCTCTGAAATATCCTAAGCTTCCTGGCCCCCATGTGGTATTATCCAGACATGCTTGTGCTTCTTCTTCAGTTATTTCATAGAAAGGCTTCATAACAGGGTCTCCATTATTCTCGCATCTTCCTGTACCGTCCAAAGCAGCGGCTCCGGAGTTTATGAGGTGGATAATGCCATTCTTCGCATGACCTTTCAGTGTGTATCCTGTAACTCTCTTTACTGCTTCGGGACTCCAATAAGTCCTTACATCAGCAAATATTTGTGCAGTTCCAGAGGTAAGCAGATGGCCAAATAGCATTGCAGTTCCATTTAAACCATCATTTTCTGTTGCAACAATATATGGCTGGCGTATACCGGTCCAGTCAAAAGAAGAATTTAAGATGGCTTCCATAAAGTCACCATTCGGCATAAAGTCTGTCCATTGTCTCTGTCCCTGGAAACCTGCCATTATTGCATTTTTCCCGCAACCCTCTTCTTCGAATCCGTTCTTTGTCAGATAGTCGCTTCCGGTCATGATGTCTTTCGTTATCATGGCCATTTTTACACATATCTCCCACTCTTTATCCTTCTGTTCACGGGTATGAGGAACCTTGTTAAAGTCCTTACCTTCCTTGCAATTCTTTCTTGTCCACTCTAAAGCTGTCTTATATTCCTCTTTATTATATATACCTTCATTCATCCTGCGGATAAATTCAGACATATCGATGTATTCATTTCTAATACCAAGATATTTCTGGTAGAAATATGGATTAGCAATCGATCCTGCTATACCCATAGAGACATTACCCATGCTAACATAGGATTTGCCTTTCATATAAGCTACAGCCAATCCTGCTCTTACAAAATTGAAAATCTTTTCTTTTACATCATCAGGAATTTCGTTATCATTTGCATCCTGTACGTCTTTGCCATATATTCCGAACGCAGGCAATCCCTTTTGGCTATGTGCTGCCAAGACTGCTGCTAAATATACAGCTCCCGGTCTTTCGGTTCCGTTGAATCCCCATACAGCTTTTGGCATATGTGGATCCATGTCCATAGTCTCGCTTCCATAACACCAGCAGCGTGTTACTGTCAGTGTGAGGCCTACTCCTTCCCTTGCGAATTTCTCCGCGCAAGCTGCTGCTTCTGCCACATTACCGATACAGGTATCAGCGACAACACATTCAACGGGTATTCCGTTTGGATACTTCAGGTTTTGTGAAATAAGTTCCGCTGCGGCATAAGCCATCCCCATTACAACAGGCTCAAGCTCTTCTCTGACGCCTCTTCTTCTTCCATCGATTGTTGGCCTTATACCGACCTTCGGTAAAGTGCCTTTCAATCTTTCCACATTACTGTTCATCATCATTTCGTATACCAATTCCTTTCATATATATTGAATAATTATTACCAGCTTGAACCACCGCCGCCGCCACCGCCGCCGCCGGAAAATCCCCCTGAAGAGAATCCGCCTCCGCTGCTAGTGCTAGGGGCCTTTGCCATGGATGCAGCAGTCTGATTGAGACAACTGTTCATTCTTGAAAGCAGATATACTGTTGAGAATGTCCTCATATTATATCCATGATACCATTGAGGCGGTTCTACCACTATGCTTTCAAACTTTCTTCCCCATTTCTTTTCTAATCCTAACACGATTGCATAAGGAAGTATATTGTAAAAGTATTTAGGGTCTTGGTCTATTAGCGTTTTGATCCTATCCATTTCAGCATTTGCTATAAAATCTTTAAATCCTAAATAATATTCCATAACATATTGTCCGTATTCAGACCTTTTCTTCATAGCAAATGAATATGCTAAAGATATCGCAGTTATAAATGCGATTATGAAATATGCAATTGAATATGTCGTTATATCATAAAAAGGATATATTCCAGCAAGCATAACATCAGTCAGCAGTGTCGTTATAACAAGCATCAATGTGACCAGTATAGCTGTCATAAACTTTCTAAATTTTCCGATAATATTCCACTTGTTTTCTGCAGAAATGTATAATCCGCAAAGTAATGCGAAATAGAAGCCGTAAAATATAGTCAGCGGTATCATAATAGCTGCTTCTTTGAATTCAATCCATGAAAGTATCAAAAACACTAAGAATGGCACTACAGACAGCAACGCGTATTTCCCACGGTTTTTTAGAGATTCTTTTGAAACAAGTTCTCTGTCATTTCTAAAAATCTTCTTTATTTTCTGTTTGATAATAGGAAGCGCTGTATAGAAATGGTCTTTAAGGTCATTAGTGGATACAGTATTATCAATTCTATATTCGAATAGTTTGTCAAACATGTACTGTTCATATTCATTATCGAATTTCGGTTCTACAAGCTTAGTAAACTCATAGTCCCAACGCTTTTCTGTAATTTCAAGATACCCCTTATCCGCCCAGTAGAATATGAGGGAAGTTATATCTTTATTATCAATTACACCATCAATTATGTATCCTGCTTCTGCTGGAGACTGGCCTTTAATCGGATAGAATTGCGGTGAAGGGAAAAGCTGCTCATCTTTGCCTTTCTTTATCCATGCTATTATTACAAAAACAAGAATAAGTACAGCAATCGGAGATACAATAGCTATAACAGGAATGTCTATACCATCAATTGGGTGTTCATTCACAAAGTATCCTTCTGGTAATTCTAGAGCCAGAGTAATACCTTGATACGCATATAATCCTGATATTTCGCCTTTTATCACATTTTCGGTAACTGTATAGCCTGTATACTTACTCGTGCTATATCTATCTCCGTACGTGATGCTTATGTTATCTTCATCAAATGATTTAGGCATATTTATCGTGAATGTAACATTGTTGACATCGCAATCCCAGTCTGTACCCAGTATATTGTGATAAATCTTATCGTAAGCATCCTCGCCGTCATCACCATAATCGTAATAGTAGCTTATTTTGTAATTCACTTCGCCTTTTACATATCTATCAGCATCACCTATCCGTATAGCTACATATTCCCTCGCTGATTCAACAGAATATGTAGCATTTACATTTATATTGTCGATGTGGACTTTTTTGTTTTCAAAAACAGTAGGAATGGTACGTATTATGCCATGTTTCCCGTCTGCAGTAAAAACAGCGGTAATGTTCTCAGTTATATACATTACGTTATTTTCGCCTACATCAATAATTGTATCATAATTTGAAATATGATATCCGTTTACATCATATGCAAAAACTGTTGAAAAAGCGCATATCAGTAAAACTGACAGCGCTATTACGGCTATACTCCTATTAATAACTGCCTTTTTCATTCTCTTTAAAAACTCACTTTTACATTCTCACGCTCTTGTTCTGCAACTTCATAATATGGCTGCTTCTCAAATTTGCATATTGCTGCAACTATAGAGCTTGGTATTGTTTGTGTCCTTGTATTGAAGTTCTTTACAATCGCATTATAGTACTTTCTTGCGCTTGCAATCTCTCCTTCAATAGAAGACAGTTGAGCCTGCAGGTCTAAAAATCCCTGATTGGCTTTTAAATCCGGGTAATTCTCAGCAATAGCAAAAAGGCTTTTAAGAGCATTCTCCAAAGCAGTTTCATTCGTCTGTGATTCAGCTACAGATTTACTCTGCATAGCTTTTGCTCTGGCTTCTACTACCTTCATAAAAGTCTGCTCTTCATGTTTCGCATATCCTTTTACAGTCTCAACAAGATTAGGTATAAGGTCATATCTTTTCTTGCAATACACGTCAACCGTTGCGTATGCTTCCTCATATTTATTTCTTAATCCGACAAATCCATTGTATGCAGCTATGAAATAAACTGCTGCCAATAGTATTACCCCTAATACTACATAACCTAATATCGTCCAACCCATTTTATTTACCTCCGTTCATTTCAATTATATATTACTTGCAATAATCATACAAATAATATTTTATATATTTCAGCAATGTGCATTCTTATATATATAATATCCTTGAAATAGGAATATACTGCCTTTTTGATGTTGACGAATATATCCCTCGTGCTATAATTCCTATGAAAGGCGAGTAACCAATGAAGAAATATTTTAGCTTAATATCCGATCTTGCAGATAAATACATACATCCGTCGATAACCATACCCTCGACAAAAAAAACAGGCTTTTCTGATAGAGGATTCTCGTGCCCGTCATTATATTACGTAAAAAAAGCTTTTATAATGATTAGCGCATGTTTTAATTCTTTTTCAACATATTACAAATCTCCTGTATTACTGAATAAAGTTCAGCAATATCTTAATGAGGCAACAAAACTTGCTGATAAAGGTTCTTATGAACCTGAATCCTTCTGTTTATCCATAATGAATGTATCTTATATATACCGGATGGCTAAAATATATACTAAAATATTATCCTCATGTGACAGATACATCGGTAATGAAATCCAAAAAGCTGCTTTGAATTATCTTGAAATTTCAAGAAATGTTGTTGCTAACTTAAAAGAAAACACTGCATATAAGTATTCTGCGATGCTTCACTGTGCGAAGGATCTTAAAGATGACCAGTTAAAGCAGCATGCTGAAGAAATTAAAGACAAAATTCAGGAACCTGTTCTTCTTACAAATCTGCATATACATACGCTAAGTGATATATATCGTGAGACTAAGGATAAAAAATATTTGAAAGCCGCACAAAATGATATGGTTTCAGTATTAAAGCTTATAGAACCGGATGATACAATAGTAAATCTTGCAAATGAAAAGGAAAATTTAAAAACCAGAAGTAATCCAATATACCTTCAGGATTATTTAGGTTCCTTAATTTATCTAACTTCTGTTTTAAAGAATGAAGATTTCGAAAAAGCCCTTTCATATGCTATGAAAGCTCTTGTAATTGATGAAAACCCAGATACTGATGATAATGACAGCCTACTTGCTATACCTTCATTAGTGTTGCTCAACAGAGGACTTCTAGATATCGAGCTTTTTGAACTTGACAGAAAGGAAGCTTTATCCGCTTTTAACGGTTTTATTGATGAAAATGACATATACCGTCATGGCACAGGCTCTCATGTTTCACAGACAATCTTTACAAAACAGGATACCTTCTATTCTATACAGTGCGGTACGCTAAAAATGAGGCTTCGTTTCAATGCGACATTCTTCGGACCTAAAGGACGATTTAAAAGCGAATACATAGAAAAAACAGAAAAAGGTTTCAGACTTTATTACACAAGACAATGGGGATACTTTCTTCCTTTAGAAGACAGATCCATCCCGCCAATTATAGGATCAGACGTTAATAAAGATGACCGGAAGATGACACAGTTGCAATATATCGATATTGAAGCAGTAATTAACCTATTAGATAATGGTGCGGATATAACCCTTACAGTTTCAAGAATTGATGATTTGGCCTGTAAACTTGATTTAATATTTGACAAACACGGTCTTTTTGATTCTGAATTCGCGTCAATTCAGGCTGTGGGAAATGATTTTATACAGCTGCAGGAAGGTTATTTCACATATTCTGTAGGTTCAGACTATATCATAGCAGGTCCTGCATTTAACGGCTCTTCAATAAGCAGTGAGACTCTAAGAGGAAGTAATCTGCCAATTGAAGACACTTTCACTGTTTACTTCACAGATATGACACCAGTAAGCCATACAATCCAGATTAGAGGAGGCAGGGCATGATTGAACTAATTAAAGAAAGAACAAAGCGTTCTGATGATGTAATTGTAAATCTTTTAGAAGGGCAGTGCATGGATCCTGATTCTGTATATTATGGAAGTATAGTTGATCCTGAAACAGGTTATTCAGAGCCTTCAAGAGGTGTTTCAATTGCCGGATATTTTATACTTAGATACTGTAATCCCTTCTCCAGATTCTATGGCAACGAACTATTTTTAGAACGTGCTTTTATAGCTATGAAATATTCATTGAGCAGGATGCATTCAGATAATACATTTGATTTGACATGCACAAATCCTCATGACCCCACAAGCATTGCATTTTCTGTAAGGATTGTAGCTCCAGCTTTACGCCTTTTGAAAAATCACATGCAGAAAAAGTCACCATCCGAACTTGAAGTAAAAGTGTATAACATAATAATTGATTTTCTCACTAAATCTGCTGACGGGATGGTAGGTAACGGTTTTCACACTCCTAATCACAGATGGGTACTTGCAAGCGCTCTTGCCCTTGTAATGAACATACTTGACATGCCTGAACTGATGGATGAGATAAATTCTTATCTGGTAGAAGGAATAGACTGTGATGAGTACGGCGAATATGCTGAAAGGTCTATATCTATATATAATCTGACAAATAACGAATCCTTAATAATACTTGCACATGAATTAAACAGGCCTGATTTTTTAGAGCATGTCAGACGCAATCTATATATGTCAACAAAATATTTCGAACCTGACGGAACCTTATACACGCTTAATTCAACAAGACAGGATTTCGGTACTAAAACATATCCATTCGCTCTATTTGAAAGCTACATGGTTATGGCTCATATTGACAAGAATCCTCAATTCGCATATATGGCTAAAGTAATATATGATATGTCAAGCAGTAATCCTTATGATATAAATGACCAAGGATATTACTCTTTTGCAGGAAGGCATGTACAGCATATGGAGTATACCAGCCTGTATTCCGGTGATGTTGCTATCGAACCTTTTGATTACACTCATTATGATGCATTCTTCCCTAATTCTGATATCGCACGTATGCGTGATGGTGAAAATTCCATGACAGTACTAGCAAAAAATGTGATGGCTATTAAGTATATGCATAAATTCCTTAGCATACACATGATGTTTTTATCTGAAGGATTTATTGAGTTTGATAGTATTGAAAAAATACCTGGCATACCATTTGGATACAGGATGCATGGGAAAGATACAAAAACCGAAGTTATTCTTGAATGCATTTTTCAACCTGATGGAGCAAGAATATCACTTGAAACAAAAGCTGACCAGCTGTATCCCTGCGCTGCTGTCTTAATGTTTGATAAAGAAGGTATTTTACAAGGCAATGGTTATTCTCTAAAAACAAAAAAAGGAAAGAATCTTCGAGTTAAAAATAGCAAATTCAGTTATTCACATTTCGTAAAATTCCATCCATACTTTCTCAATATTGAACATGATTTTGTAGATGATAGTTTTTCTGGAATATGTGTAAATAAAGTTATGCCTACAGATAAGAACGCTTTCACTGTATTTTTAACTGCGGAAGCGCCCTTTAAAAAGACTATATTTATAAAAAAGGGATAATCTATTCCCAGTATTTATCTATAAGTTCCCTTAAGAGCCTGACGGCTCTTTTTGCTTTTGATGGATTCCCGCCTAAAGTATATACATCTCTGTATATTATCTCTAAATTACATCCTTTTGCAGCATTCAGTGTATTAAGCATATACTTTTTATATTCATCATCATCAAAATCATATCCCACACCAAGAAAATGAGGAGAAGGTTTCCTTGAATAAATTATTTTAGTCCCTCTGAGCCTTTCGCCCATAAATTGTTCATCGCACCATGGAGAAATTGACACTTTACGCAAATTTGATAAATCCTTTAAGCATGTATCCCATGTTGGATGTACTGCCTCACAGCAACCATAATAAACCATCCCGTACTCCTTTGCTACACGGTCTATATAAGGGAACACAAACTCTTTGTACATTTCAGGAGATATACCTGTCGATTCCTGCGAATTTACATTTACCCATAAATCTTTCAAGCGTATATGCCCGTCTGCAGGCTTTTTCAACTCATGAGTAAATCCCCTGCTTCCTGCTCCAGCATAATGATTGCCGTTATTCATTGTAAGCAAACCTTCATCTTGAAGCCATTGCTGATATGAAATTAGATTGGATGTCAGATAATCCATAAGTTTATGCACTATTTCTGGTGTTTCAATCATTGCTATCATCCATTTTTCCATTCCAATAAGCTGTATTACCTTCTGGGTTATCATATTGCCCCATCTTTGGAAACCGTTTTCCATTTCTACTTTTAATATATCTCCGACTATATCTTTTGCAGCTTCCAGTCTTGCAAATGAGTTGCTCCTATCAACAGTGTATGTAAATGGTTTTAGAATGTGAAAATCCTGTTCTAGATCATTTAATGGATGCTGATATTCAAAGCCTATCTCTCTACCGAGAGCATCTTTAGACTTTTTCACAGGGATATCCACTCCGAATTCTCTGTATTTTATATCCCAGCCAAAAGATATAGAATCCGGACATACCTCGTCATCATCAAATAGTTCATGAATCTGTATGTTGTTTTGGATTGCGCTTTCAATATTCCTTGCAAAATCTGACTGTGTCTTCAAAGGAATCCTTACATCATCCTTGAATGATGCAAGTTCGATAACAATCATGGGTTTCCCTTTTTTGTTTTCATTGTGGTCATACCAGCGTTTTATTCTTTCTTGCATTATGGGAAGATTGGCTATCTCAAGCTGTTTTTTAGCATAATCTCTCAGATATTCCCTTTCCCATTTTTCTATTTTATAGTTCATAGTCCCCCCTTGCCTGTTATCTATTATCTTAGCCAATCACCGCTCATTAATCAATGGAAAAATGAAGATATAAAAAGCACCTCTTTAGGGGTGTTCACACAGGGATTAATTAAAAAAACTTATGTGACAGCTTCAAGCGAGGCAAAAGGAGACCGCACTGAAGGAGTAACTTTATTGTAGTCTTTTTCTATATAGTAAAGGCTATAATGTTCGTGAACTCGGGTCACTAACTTGAAAACAATAATGACACCTGATGCAATAAAAGTGCACAAGAAAGGTAAGGATGTCAAAAATGGGAAAGAGAAAATTTTTGCACCGAGTATAGGGTGAAAATCGTGATTGAAATTCTGCTAGAAGAAACACAGTGTCATAGGGACAAACAAGGAAAAAGGAAGCTAAATACGGAAAAGCAAGGAGAGAAACCGGCATCAGTTTCACCCCTTGCTATATCTATGCGCTGATATTCGCTTCTGCTTATCCCATGATCGCTCATTATATTGCCTTCAATCTTAACCTTTTATAAAGGGAACAGGGTAATTGCTCACATTTCTAATTTGCCGGGAATATCAAATAAAGTGAAATATCTGCTGTCTGTGGCATCCATGGCTATTCTCCAGCTCCAACGCTCTTCATTAACACAGATTATGACTGCATCAACATCATTGTTGAAGATAGAGATGAAGGTACAGCAAGCATAATTCTTCACTTCAAATGGATTTACTCTGAGTGCCGCAGTATAATATCTCAAAGCCTCTGTATACTCATTTAGTTCCTTCTCCAAAACATCTTTTACCTTAGCCAACAAATATTCGTCATTGAAGTTCATAGGATGACGTTCCAAACCATAGGGTCTCGGTGTAAAAACTTCATAAAGATCGGATTCTATCACGGCAAGCTCATCCCGTATGGTAGAAAGCTCATCTATGCTAGCTCTCTCAGATAGTAAAAAGCTGCACTGTTCTCAGAAAATAGTGGATTACTCAGAGCCTTCTGATAGGCTTCCTTTGCTCTCATTGTCCTGAATGTGGTTTATCAGTCCTTCAAAATAATAAGGGTACGGCGAAGCAGGGATGATAGCAGCGATAGATTCCCAATCCTTATATGTAGGCTTCGCCATATCATCCGTATCCTCCGTATCTGCCAAATCCTTCAATTACTTGCTTTCACCCTGCATATCAAGGATATGGATGAACCATAAGCCTTATAGCACTGACGCTTGAACCAGCTATGCTGTAGTAATGCAGCGCCTGCAATTTCATATTATTTTCAGCATAATCATCGCCAATTTTTTTAATTTCGAGCGTAACCTCTTTGAATTCAGTGTAGGCATACATGGAGCTGATGCTGCTGCGATGAGCAGTGCGGTAACAATGATAATTGAGAGAATACGGCCTCTCGGTTTTTGTTTTATTTTTTGAATGTCTTTCATTGGTAAATACCTCCTAACAAACACGCACTATATTGTTCAATTTACAAGCATAAAGGGAAGCAAAAGCGAGAGCTTTGCCCAATCGGATGCTTTGATGTATTCTACCTGATTACCTAAGGTTATGATGTTGGAATACGGGGATGTGATATCTTTGAAGTTCTGATGGGATTAAAAATATACCCGGAAGCTATTCACCTATGCTTTTTACATTGACGCTCCCTTGCGCATACTCCACTTCCGCTGGATAATAAGCATAGACATTACCACCTTCAAAATAATCAGCGACGAATGCAAACGATGTTTCCTTCCAATCATTATTCCCGGTCTTGTGTTCGATTTTTATAATCGGGGTAAGGCAAGTAAAACCGGAAAAAGCTGCGGGTCATTACCTAAAATATCGACAAGTGCAAAACACTTTGGGGTTCATCCATCTTGATATCGTAGCAAATCCTGTCATTTTGGTCACGCTTCAATTCGACCGTCAAATTTGTAAGTGCCTAATCCAGTGTAAAGGGTGCCGAATTTGTAGCTATGGCGCTAAGGAGTATTAATCCAAGAGTTAAGAATAGTGCCAATTTAAACGCTAAAACTTTAGATTTCATAATCTTTACCGCTAAAGATTTAAATTTTTTTCAAGACGATTTCTACTGCTACTGCTGACGGGCAGTCACAGTAATCGTCAATACCTCACTCATATACACAAGACTTACATTAATGCCTTCACCATCATAGCCGCTGACGGTGATGAAATCCGTTACTATCATCTCATATACATCTTTAAGCAAGTTTTTTTTGATTGTTTCCCAATAGAGGAGCACATCCTCTTCTTTGACCGACTCCAATGTGATTGCTACGGAGTCAGCGGATTCCATCACACCATTTATCGTTCCGTCCTTAAATTCGGGAATGATGCTTGCCAGCTCCGACGTAGGCCATTTATTGTCGCCAAAGGTCACTGTCTCTCCATTATCACCCCTGATAGTGATCTTATCCCCATCTATATCCAAGTCTCCACCGCCAGCCCCTTCAAAGACTTTTTCTGAAATCTTTTCCTCCAATTTTCCTTTCGCACCGCATCCGGTAAACGAAAACAATAGCACGAATGCTAAAAGACAAACTAGGATTTTATTCATAATATCAACTCTCCTTTTGGTTCAATGTGTTGGTTAACAATCCGTTCCTTAATGTTTATTTACCCAATTTGGAACGCCATTTTCGTCCGTTCCATCTGGGTTTTCAGGATCAAAAAACGAGTCCACATAAATCTGGATTTTTGCTACATTTGTACTAGAATCGTGCTGTGCGGTAAATACCAAGCCTTTATTGTCGTACCCCGTAACGCTATACAGTTCGCCTTCATCAATCTTGGTTCGCTTGAGAGGGAATTTCTCTATGACACTTTCCGCGTACTCGCGGAGGTCTTCTTTGCTCGTCTTGCACTCGATTATAAACTCATCAGAACCGAGGATATTCATATCGGTGACTTTTAACTCCGAATACTTCCCAAGTTCAGGGATGTTCGCCGCAGCACCGTGGGTCGGCCATTTATCGGAGGTAGATGCTGTGTCGCTGTTCTGTTCGTCCCCCTCTGAATCTACGGAGTCACTCTCTCCTTTTAGTATAGATACTGTCACGCAAATCTTACCATTATATAGCAAATGCCCCTCATAGGTATCTGCGCTAATCAGAGTTGTGTAGAGTAAGCCATCTTTCCTTGCGGAGATATAGTAGCCATCATCCCTGTCTTCAATTTTTACAATCCCTTCGCCAAAAATCCGCTCGTAATGGTCACGCAATCCGTTTATGCTCCCATCGCTTGCGAGCACGACATCAACGCCCTTAGCGCCTTCTTTCTCACGAACGGCGACGATTTCGGCATAATCCGGAATTAGTCCCAAGTCCTTTGAGAAATAGTCAGGTAACGAGTTGCTATTATCACTTATCTTGCTTGAAGAAGCATTTTCCTCGTCATCCGAATTCTGCGTGGGCTTGTTTTTGGATTCAGACGAGGTGTTCCTGCTGTTATCTTTTCCAGCTGGCGGAGTCACCGCACACCCAACCAGCGTTAATATGAGTACAAATGTTAAAATTAAAGATAAAATCCTTTTCAAATCAATATCCTCCTATCACTTTTTAAATTAAATTCTCCATTCGGGATTTATTTCAGGATGGTAAACTTGCCGATAATGGGCAGAGAATTACTTTCCCTCCAAATCCATTGATGAGGCCCATGATACCCAGTATCAAAAGACCAAGGACAAAGACGTTGCACATCCGTCGCAGAGCTTTACTGATTCAGCAACTTCTTTTCCGCAGTTTGTGCAATCCATTTAACACCTCCATTTTCTCATGGCTTGTTCTGACTATTTTTTTGGGTCGCCCGCCTTGCAGCCTCCAACCTTTTCTGGATCGGTCGCTGTATATCCAGCCACGCTTCTTCAAATTGCGCGCTTGTCAGTCCGCTTATACCTTGTGCCAAAGCGCAAGCGGTACAAATACCGATGCCATTGCCTTTTCCATCGTCAATAAAAAAGCAGTCCTCACATACCCATTTGCCACAACTGCTACAGAACAAAAGCTCCCACCGCAGATTTAGGAGAGTTTTTTTACGACTGCGAAGCCATGTTGCCCTTTGCTTCTTCTCCTGCCCGCAGACAGCACAATGTGCTGTAAAGGTTTGGGTGGCAGAGTCATATCGGGTTTGCTGCTCAAACGCTTGCTGTGATGGCTGCATGGGGGGCAATAATTCTTTACAATTCAAGGGTACTCACCTCTCTTTCCCGCTGGAATACTAAGCTCAGAATAGTGCATTTCCCCAAAACTTCATATCCATAAGGTATGGATGAAAGACAAAATTCTTTGAAAAAACCTATACGCCGTTGACTGAACATGCTAAGCTCACTATAATACAGACATTGAAAATGATTGAAAGGGGGATGAAGAATGAATCGCCATCCGCTAATCGCCGAAAATGAAGAGAAGCAGATAAGCGTAGGGCTACCTTTGCTCCTTTGCCTTTCTATGTTTACAACTTGGCAGATGGGGGTCATGCTTTTTTCCGGCAAAACCCTTTCAATTGGGGCAAAAACACCAATCCCCTTTGCTCTCGATAGCAACGTTATCACCGCTCTTGTTGCAGCGGGGTTTATTATAGATATTCTGTTTCTAATTTTTTTACAGCGTCACAGTGTTATGACGGCAAGATTGAGCATCAGTATTGCCTTGCTTTCCGCACTGATGTTTTATTTGCCGTTCCCTCCACATATAGCAGCTATGCTTTTTTACATACAAGCCTTTTGCTGTGTCTTTTTAATCGGCAGCTTAATCGCGGTCATCGTCAATCTGCTTACAGAAAAGGCAGCGATGATGGAGTTCATCATTTCCCTCATTTCCTCCGGGTGCTTAATTGCCATTCTGCAGAATGATGTGATACCCATACCCTTCGGTGTATTTCGAGGCTTCACGATTGTTTCCCTTGCGATGCTTTTGCTGTTTTTCTGCAAAATGCCGAGAAACACTTGGCCGGTCTATGTGAAAAAATCTGACGGTCTTGTCAAACCAAAAACATTAATGGTTCAGCTTTTTACCTTAATCGGGTTCTCGTCCGTCATCGCCTTGTTTGGCAGCGCTGTTGCATACAGCGTGGAGCATGGCATTTCCGTATATTATCTTTCCTCCGCTGTGTGCGGCATCATACTAATGGTGCTTTGGGAAAGGTTCCATATCATGCCGCTGAAAAGTGCGTCGGTGATGCTCGCCATAGGAGCACTTGGTTTTCTCCTTGCTATTGCCTCCTTGTATGTCCCGAAGCTTTCACTTCCTGCTTGTGCCTTACTCGGTGCGGGCGCAATCAGCGGTATATCCTCCTATCTTGGCGTTGTCATGACAAAGCAGTATCCATCCCGGTTCATTACTCCGGGTGTCATAGTGCTTGGGTTTGCAGCATCACTGGTACAAACGGTACTGCTTCACGCATTGCGTGACAATCTGACTTTGCTGTATGTCGTGTATCTCGTCATTGCCGTCGCGCTTGTGATTCTATATCTGCTGTTAGAACCGTATTTAGGATATAGCCTCCGTGGCCGCACCTTGGAAGATTTGATTATGGCTGTCGCAGAGGAAACGGACGAAACCGCTGTGCCGGAACCTGTCGCTTTACTTGCGACTGTCAGTGGAGTAGCTGACATATCGAAAATTGGGGCAGAGCTAGAAGCAGAGTGGGCAGAGGGAGAGAACTCCCCTCACGTCCTGCGTATGAGAAACTTATTTCAGCACAAGCTCTCTCCGCTAACTCGCCGCGAATATCAGCTAGCTGATTGCATCATGCGGGGGCAGCGCCGCTCTGAGATAGCAGAGGAAATGGGTGTAAAACCCGAAACTGTCACAAAGTATACAAACCAGCTGTATAACAAGTTTGGTATCCACAGGCGGCAAGACCTGTTTCGGCTTTCCGAACAGCTTGACCGCGAATGGTTGGAAAATGAACAGTTGTGATATCCCTTGCCAATGTGTCAAATCAAAAAAGGCTGGATAGAGCGTTTCCCTCCTGAATTACAGCGTTGCTAATTACTACTTGAGCATATTTCCTTTTACGGATGAATTAAAAAATTTTTAAAGCTGTGTAACGGGACATCGCGCTTCACGATTCCTTATTCTGTGCTTAATACGGCATCCACAATAATAGCAGGTGTCGTATTTTTTTGTCCTTTTTTATTTAGGGAGCTACAGTATGGACGCTTTTCCACGTTATCTATAGGAGGACAGTGCACAAAAATAACACTTACAATTTTTTTTAACACTGGGTGTATAAAAGTGCCCTCCATTCTCCGCATATTAAAAGGACAAAAGAATTCTCTCGTTTCACTAAGGGTTTTGCTATGTGCCTGTCCAGTAGGAAGTGAGGAATAGGAAATAAAGGTCGTCACGTAGGGGTTAATTATTTCGGCTTATAGCAGAGGGACAAAAAAGAAACTTTCAAAAGTTTCGTCCGAAACATCTGTTTTGTTCCAGTGAGTATTTAAGAACACCTCTCCAAAACAGCCGACAAATCTCTGTATGACAAGGGTAATTTCTGTTTGTGGAACTACGAAGAGTGCAAAGGAAAGGTAAAGCCGGATAAAGTGTCTTATCAAATCAACGATAGGCGGGTGAAGTCAAACAACGAAAATACATTTACCGATTATTCCGACGCAGTCGCGGTGGAGAGTAGATATGACGGTCTGGGGCTTGGCATTTTTCGTAGTTTAAGTGCCATGGATATAGATCATTGCGTCAATACGGACGGTACGATGACCGTTATCGGTCAATCCATCGCGGACATTGCAGGCTACCACATCGATAAAAGTCCATCTAGCTCTGGCTTGCGCGTCTTCTTTAAGGCAATGGGCTTCAAATACGATATCGCAAAATACTACATTAATAACACCAAACTCGGCGTTGAGGTGTATGTGTACGGCGCGATAAAAAAATATGTCTCCGTTACGGGTAATGTCTATCAGCAGAGCGGTGTTCTTGAAGCCGCACCACAGCTGCAACTCACGACTATACAGGATTTTTCAGGGATATAAAATCCCTATATGAGGGCAGCTTTAGAAGTGCCTTTTAAGAAATAATATCACATTTCATTTTTATGCTATATCTTTGGTATTTCTATCTCGATTTCTCTTCCAAGCTCAGCAGATTTATTTATTCCGTCAATAATTGCTTGGTTATACAGTATCTGGCTTGATGGAATAGGAGATTCAGATCCTTCTATAACAGCATCTAAAAATGATCTTATCTTCATATCAAAAAGGTCATATTTTGTCTGGATTATTGGTATAACAGTCTCCACTTGCTTTCCACATACCTCGTGATAAAGTTTCATAGGACCTCCAACAGTACCATTCCAGCATTCTGTTGATGGAATTCTTAATCCTGCTTTTGTACCAAGAATCAAAGTATCTCCGGCTGTATCCATGTTCATCGCCCATGATATACGGAAATCCAGTATTATCCCTCCTTCGAGCCTTATAAACGCAGCAGCAAAATCATCCACTCCGAAAGCTTTCGCATATTCTGGATGATTAGGATAATATTCAGGCCTTTTTCCGAAGAAATCTGATTTATATCCTGAAACCGTTAAAGGTTTCGGATAACCTATAGCATTCAATACCATATCTAGTGAATAGCATCCGATATCTCCTAATGCTCCTATACCGCCTGTATCTTTTGCTATAAAGGATGTTCCGAAGGGAGTGGGTATTCCTCTTCTTCTTCCGCCACCAGTTTGGATATAGTAAATGTCTCCAAGCTCACCGCTTTCTACAATCTTCTTTATCATCTTCATGTTCTCATCGAATCTTGGCTGGAACCCTATGGAGAGAAGCTTGCCTGAAGCTTTCTCTGCTTTCACAATTGCTATTGCCTCATCTAGAGTCACGCACATGGGTTTCTCAAGAAGAACATTTACTCCTTTTTCTAAAGCATATATTGCGCATTCAGCATGAGTACAGTTGTATGTGCAAATACTTACCGCATCTAGTTCTTCATTATCTAAAAGCTCTTTATGGCTCCTATAAAAGCGTACATCCTCTAAACCCATCTTCTTACTGAAAGCTTCTGCTTTTCCTTCTATAAGGTCTGCGCATGCGACTATTTTTGCATCTTGGCATTTCAAGTATGCTTTAACATGCGGTTCAGCTATCCAGCCTGTCCCAATGATACCTATTTTAAGAACTTTATCCGATTCTGAGCTCTTTTTTTCATCCTGAATCTGTTTGAACTTGTTGAGAATATCTTCTGACATTTCTTCCTCCTGTTTTTACCAAATAAGATTATTTAAATACTTAATACTTAATCTTGCACATTCCAAAGCGGTCCTGCCGCTTTGCGGTATATCTTGTTCAACTACAACCCATTCTGCACCGGCATCTTTTGAAGCCTGTAAAATTGCTGGTATATCCTGTTTCCCAAAGCCTAAAGGCATAAAGCTGAAAGAGTCCTTATCAGCAGGTTTACCATCTTTTGAATTGATGCCTATAAGATCATACATCTTACCTTCCTTACCTGTTTCGTCTTTGTAGAAATCCTTAAGGTGTACAACTGGAGCTCTTCCTTTATACTTCCTTATATACTCAGCAGGGTCCTGTTTTGCAACCTTTACCCAGCAGGTATCAATTTGTGTCATAAGAAGGTCTTTCGGTACTGTTTCATATATGACATCCAGACCAAACTTTTCGCCTATTTTTACAAATTCGAAGTCATGGTTATGATAAAGAAGCTGCAATCCTGCTTCCTTTGCTTTTTTTCCTAGTTCTGTTATTTGTTCAAGCGTATTATAAAAAAGAGGTTTTCCAGGTCTTTTGTCTTCAGGAAGATAAGGCACTGCAATATATCTGCATCCTATGTATTTGTATGTAGAAAACACCTTATCCGGATCATTTTGCATCTCATCCAATGAAACATGTGCTGATATTGGGATTAATCCTACATCATCCAAAAGGCTTTTTATATATTCAGGTTTTTTGTTATACAATGAAGCGAACTCCACGCCTTCATATCCGAATTCTTTTACTTTTCTGATTACATTTTCAAAATCTTTATCTAGATCATATCTGATCGAGTATAACTGAAGTGCAACTGGTAGAGCCATATTACCTCCTCCTCAACACTTTAATAATTGTATCATTATTAAGCATCTGAGACAATATATACAGAGTGAAGTTAGCAGATATTATACTTTATTTAATATAGTGACAGATATCCAGTATTACATTCCCTTTATCATCAGGTGTGGTAAAACGAGGGCAGCCGTATCTTTCAAAGAACAAGTATGCGCCTTGATGATCCGCTGTTATTTCAAACCCGTTATTTATAAGCTCTTTTGCGCATTCTTCCTCGTGCATATATAAATCTTTTTCTTTACCATAAACCCAGCAGACACCAAGCCTGCTTCTGTTAAAATCAATATATGAGAAATCTTTCGATACCTCTGTGCCTTTAGGCATGAAAATACCTATCCAGTATTCAAACTCCTCGTTCTTTTTGCATCTCATCAAACCGATATACGCATCCGAATCCTCATAATCCTGTTTCTTATCTGTCATTCTTTCCACCTGGTCAAACCAGCCGTTCTGAAACCATTCACTCCATTTTGCCCCATAATTGCCATTTACCCTATCTTTATTGGTATATTTCTTGCCAATAAACCTGACTGCAGGGACATCCTGTGAGTATGTTTTTATTATCTGTGCCATAATATTTCCTCTGTTCTTTCTTGTTTATACTGTATGATAGCATTTTATCAGAATATATGTTCGCTGTAAATGAGTAGATTTGCTAGCATTAATTCTCATTTGGTTGTAATATAATAGAAACAGGAGGCATTATGGATATAAGACTAATGACATATAATATCTGTTCTGGCATGAGTTACGGAAAAGACAGAAGAAGAGATTTATCACAGGCAGCTGAAGTTATAAACAAGTACTCGCCAGATATTCTAGGCTTGAATGAAGTACATTACAATATCGGTTTTTCTAATTTTGAGAAGCAGGCTGAGGTACTTAATAAGATGTTAGATTATAAATATATGTATTATGGAAGAGCAGGAGCTATAAAAGAAGGTTACCAGGGAAATACTTTGTTTTCCAAATTTCCTATAAAGACTGCATATACTGTTCTAGTTGACCAACCTGCTATATTCGATGAAGATACATATTATGAACAACGTTCCTTTATTGATTCAGTTATTGATATTGGTATTGATATAAGAGTTATAGTAACTCACTTCGGTCTTGCTAAAGGCGAAAGAAAAAATGAGTTAGATATGCTGATACCGATATTCAAAGATTACGAAAACCCTCTAATATTTATGGGAGACTTAAATGTAGAACCTGAAGATCCTCAGCTTAAAATGGTAGCTGATATTCTATTTGACACTGCCAATACAAGCAAAGAGCATTTCTACACATTCCCTTCAGATGCGCCAGATAGGAAAATCGACTATATATTCGTATCACATGGTATGAATGTAAAAGAAGTACTAGTCCCTTTCACCCTTGCGTCTGATCATCTTCCGTATATAGCGGATATATCATTATAACTCGTAAAATAAATTCATAAAATTATCGTAAAGTATACTTTGGTTTTCCTTTTCAGTAAGATGTAGATTTAGAAATCTTTCCAATTCCAGTTTATGATCCCACATAGGAAAATCAGTACCGAATAAAAATTTATCGCTTCCGAAAGCTCTAATAATATCACGTGCTGTATGCGGTTCTAGGGCATAAAGGCTTGACGATGTATCGAAATATAGTCCTTCTACTCCACGCAATGTCATATAGGCTTCCTCCCAGCATTTATATCCCCCGAAATGTGCCGCTATACATTTTAGTTTAGGAAATTTTTCCTTTATGGATATAAAGCGTTTTGGTCTTGTGTAATCAAACCTTTCATCGCCTGCATGCAGCAAGCATATCATTCCCATTTCTTCAGCTTTTTTATAAGTTCTGAAAAACCTAGAATCATCAGCATATGCTATTTGAAAATCATGATGCATCTTTATTCCTTTAAGGCCCTTTTTTGCAACTCTTTCCATCTCCTTCTCTACATCATTAAAATCTTGATGCATTGAAGCTAAGCCTGTAAATTCATTATGTTCAGAGCATTGTTCTATAATAAAATCATTAATACTTGTTACCTGATGATCATTTGTGGCAACGGAGCATATAAGATACTTTTGAACATTTATCTTTTTACCATTTTCAATGAGTTGATTTGAAGTACCTGTATAAGCCATAGGCAGGTTATAAAACTCGCCTATGCTGTTTGATGCTCTTGTAGCAATTTTGTCCGGATAAATATGTGTATGTGAATCCGCTATTTTGTATAGACTGTCCAATAAAAATGCCTTTCTTTATACAATGGCTTTATTTTACACCAGTATTTAATTAATTCAAGCATTTTTATCTGTTTGCAAATTCATCAAGGATTGTTTTATACAGCTGGTCAGTAAGCTCTTCGGTTTTCTGGTTTATTACGACAAATCCGTTTTCATACTGTATAACTATATAGTCCTTGATATCCTTATATATATACAGTTTATATCTTCCGTATTCATCATTCTTGAACGTTCCGCTATATATTTTTATCAGATCGGCACCCATTACCCTGCTTCCGACATTTATACTATCAGCCTTTTCGACACTCATCACATTATCATAATCTATAACAACCCTTTCAAGAGCAGACTTAATCGTAATCGTCTGCCCATCTGTTATTACGTTTACTTTACTAAATATTAAAAGCGCGGCAATTGCCACCACAAGAACAATTGTAATAATTAGGCTTACTTTGTTTTTTTTAAATAATTCTTTCTTTTCCATAAATCTCCCCTTTATAATAGTGTATCTGTTAAAAAGATGTTATTTCATCAAATAACTTTTTTGCATACATATCGGTCATAGATGATATATAATCGATAACTGCCAAAGTATAATCTTCTTTGTTTGAAAGGTCATAAAGCATTTCATTTTTTAGATTATCCGCTCTATTATCTATTTTAGAATATTTTCTTAGCCGGTCCGAAAACGAAGATGCAAGTTCAGGATAAATCGTAGAGAATTCAGATTTTATATATGGTAAGGTATCACCATTCCTATAAAAAGACATCAAAGTTTCAAACAGTGATTCGATTATTAACTTAGCGTAATCTTCATATTTTTTAAGTCTTTTGTTTCTGTATATATGCTCATAATTAAATGCTTTAATTTCTTTAAGTATCATAAAACCTTCCTCAGAAAAACATATACCGTGTTCTTTCTTGCTGTTAAGACAAAGATCAGTTACAAGACTGTTTATTATTGTACTGTTGTTCATTGTCTCTTCTGCCTTTTTGTATTGTTTAAGTATCTCGTCAAGACTCTGTATATCCTGTTGATTTAGTATTCTCAGTCTTAAAGCATCTTCAATATCCCTACCAAGATATGCGATGATATCCGAAGCTTTTACAACGCAACCTTCATATGTATAAGGAGAGGTCGTTGAAGCATTTTTAATGTATTCAAGATCATAATAATCCTCTCTGGGTATGAGCTGTTTTTTTTCTATTTCACCGCAGTGAGTTACAATACCATCTCTTACTGCATATGTCAGGTTAAGATTTTCTTCTTGCCCGGATGCATTCTGGATAGTCTCACAATAATCAATAAATCTTAAACTGTTTTTTTCATGCCAGAAATCTGTTTTAAGATAATCTTTTGATATCATGTTTATAATTCTTTCGCCGCTGTGTCCAAAAGGAGCATGTCCAAGATCATGACCTGCAGAAATAGCCATTACAAGCTCTTCATTTAATCCAAGATATCTGGCAATACCAAAGCTTATTGATGAAACATTGTTTACATGTTCCATTCTCGTACAGACATGGTCATTCCTAGTAGCAAAAAAAACTTGGGTTTTCTGTTTGAGCCTTCTAAAAGCCCTGCTGTTTATTATCCTGGTATAATCCCGATAAAATTCTGAGCGTATGTCATTTTCTCTTTTACTGATCTGTTTTTTTCTTGTGATCATGTTTTCCCATTTGGGATTTATATCTATAGCAGATACGTTATATAGTTCTTTCATTTAAAACCACCAGCTTGGAAGCCATCTTAAAAGCTCGATATAATCGACGCTGACCTTTATCCCTGTCATTGCAGGATAGAATGCTGCAAATATAAGGATGCTCAATAGGACATATATATTTATATATTTCTTTATCTTTGGGTTATCTTCCATAAAATATGAGGCTATGTATACGATTGAGAGAATCATGAAGGGTACGCATCCAAAATAATGGTATAGAAATGTTATGCTTCTAGGAGCTACTGCCCATGGAAGCAATATGGAAAGATATCCTGCAAAAATAAATAACCCTCGCTTGTCACGTCTTTTTATAGATACTATTGCAGTTCCAATAAGCGCGGCAAGGCCAGTCCACCATATTAATGGGTTTCCAATGGCTACTATTGTGCCCCACTGCCCTTCTGCTTTGATAGGTGCAGAATAGTAATAGACAGGTCTGTACATGATAGGCCATGTGTACCATCTGGATTTGAATGGATGATCCTGTGTAACCCCTTTATGGTATTCAAACATATGCTTCTGGCTTGCAACTATATTATCTGCCATTTCCATGACAGTAAATTTCTCGTTATCTATAGCAGCGGATTGTATTTGGAATATTGGCGTATATGAGGCAGCATATATCAAAGCTGGAATGGCTATGAAGAAAAACAAACATAAAAAACAAGTCAAGAGGGTATTCTTTGCTACAAGAGCTTTCCCTCCATGTATTATCCTGCCATATCCGAATGACTTCCACTGCATAAATATTTTTATGAAAAATAACAGTGCTATACCAGCACCTGCATAAAATCCAATCCATTTTACTGATATCGCACATCCAAAGAAAACACCGGAAAAGAATAGTGGTACAAGGGTTTTTATATAGCTTGTCTTGCGAAGATCCATATCCAGATAACTTGCCATGAAATAGAAAGTAAGCATTATAAACAAAACAAGATAACTGTCGACTGTACCCAGTCTTGTCTGCACAAAATGCATACACTCAAATGCTAATAGAGTTGCTCCTAACATAGCAAAGTAGTGGTTCTTAAACAGTATCTTTCCAATTGCGTACATTACAGGAAGCATCAAAGCTCCGGCTATCGCTCCCATAGCCCTATAACCAAAAGGATTAACTCCAAACAGCTTGTACGACCACATTATTATTATCTTACCAAGATGAGGATGAGTGTTTTCATAAATAGTGTCATTCTTAATTAAAAATTCATATGCTGTTCTTGGAAAATATATCTCATCGAAATAAGTGCTATTCATATAAGATGGTTCATAAACATATAAATCCTGCTCATCAAAAAGATTCACGGATTTTTCATCTTTATATGGATCTGACAAAGTTACTTCAATAATCGGTATTGGAGTATCCTTGCCTGAAGCAAAGAAACATACTTCCATGATCTCCCCTCTTGTACCCCGTATGAAATTCTCTTCCTTGTCCTGATAAATTCCTGATACTACTTTTATTGAATCAGTTATGACTGGTTGTTCCAACTCTAAATAAAGCCACTTAAGAAATTTACTCGGACCTCTTTCCAGTGTTGCAAAATATATGTATCTCCCCGAAAAATCCTTGTAGTATAAATCAAGCGCAGTTACGTTATACCAGGTATCTCCTAAACCGCAAAGATATGTAATCCTCTCAATAGATTCCTGTTCTTCGAAATCTACATAAACGACAGAGCCAGCTCTTTGAGGAGTCCATCCGTTTACAGGTCCTTTTGCGTCTCCAAGATTAGCTAAAGCTAATACAAGGTAAAAAATGGTTAGTAATATAATAGCCAGCTTTTCCTTAAGAGATTTTCTTCTCTGCTTTTTTAATTTCTTTTTCATAAGTGTCTTATCCGGAATATTTTCAGGTCCGAAGTATTTATCTTTCATTTTACCCGCCAAATAACCTCATCTGCTATACTTGTGTAATATGCATATAGATTATATCCTTACAGGACAGCAAATAAAAGGCTAAAAACTGTTTTTTTGAATTTTCATTATTGTTATAAGAGTTTTTGGATTGGCCTGCTGTTTAACTTCTAAGGCTTCTTTCTCAGATCCTCCTATGACTCCGTAATGCATTGGCACTATGACTCTTGCGTTTAAATAGAAAGTAGCTTGTGCTGCCTCTTCAGGATTCATGACATATTTATTATCAGGATATACAGGTATAAGCGCAACATCCGCTGTAATATGCTTCATTTCTTCAATAAGATCGGTATCACCAGCATGGTATATGGAGACATTATCCATTTTAATAAGAAAACCTAGCCATCCATTTTCCTTCGGGTGATTGGGTTTTGTAAGGTTATATGCAGGTAGGGCTTCTATCTCAATACCATTAATTGCAAATTTATCATATGGTTTCACGATAATCATATTATCTAGACCAAGTATTTTAGCGCTGTCCGATTCTGTCACTATCTTTGTATCAGGTTTCAGTATCTTTAGGATATCTTCTTTTGAACAGTGATCATAATGCTTATGTGAAACGAATATTATATCTGCTTTCCTTCCCGCATCTATCCTGAACGGATCAAAATATATAGTTTTGCTACCGTCCACTCTGAAGGCGGCATGACCAAGCCACTTTATTTTATCAGTCAACATCTTTTTTTACCTCTACTCTGACCTTCTCAACTCTCATGTTGCTTACTTCAATCACTGTTATTAAATAACCGCCAAACTCAAAGTTGTCATTAATATTTGGAATATGCCCCAGCATTTCCGTAACAAACCCACCTACAGTAGTATATTCTGATTCATATTCATCTTCTTCATATTCTATTATATCAAAAAAGTCATCTAAAAACATGTCTCCGACGACTTCATAGATTCCAGTTGATGTTTCTATAGTGCCTTCATCAAGATCGTCTGTTTCGTCCCATATATCCCCAACAAGCTGTTCCAGTACATCCTCAAGAGTGATAATACCCATCGTGCCTCCAAATTCATCCAGCACTATTGCCATATGAGCTCTTTTTGATTTAAACTCTTCCATAACTGCAGATATGCTCATAGCCTTATAAATATACAGAGGCTCACGCATCATAGTACGTATATCTATCTGCGCTCCTTTCTTGACTGCTGCTTTTAGTAGCTTCTTGGTGCTTAATATGCCAACTATATTGTCTATCGTCCCTTTATATACCGGAACTCTAGAATACTCTTCTTCCAGAACTGATTGAATTATGTCTTTCGGGTCATCATCAATGTTTATTGCAAAAACATCCACTCTTGGGGTAAGTATTTCAAATGCAAGATCATCAGAAAATTCTATCGCTGATTTAATAAGGTCACTTTCCTTTTCAGTAAATCCGCCTTCTTCCTCAATAGTCTCAATAATACTTAAAAGTTCTTCTTCAGTAACAGAAGGTTCCTCTTTTTTAGGCTTCCATATTCTGGATAGTTTTTCCGTCATCTTGGTAACAATAAAAACAATCGGTTTAAAGATAAATATAAATACTTTTACGAGCCATGTCACACTGACAGCAAACTTGTTAGGATTGTCATTAGCGACCAGCTTTGGTGTTATTTCTCCAAATACAAGTATTATCACAGTGGTAATAGCAACTGTAATTGCATGTATTGGTATGTTTGAACTAGTTTTTTCAATTATTCTCATTGCTATTAGAGTCGTTAAAGAGGAAAAAGCTATATTTACCAGATTATTGCCAATAAGCACTGTATAAAGGACTGAAGAGAAATTTTTAGCAAGATCATATGTTTTTTTCTTTTTCACATCCCCAGATTCCGCTTCTAGCCGGATTCTGCCAATATTAAGCGAAGTAAAAGCGATTTCAGTACCTGAAAAGAAGAAAGAGAGAATTATCAAAATTATAATGCCAAGATAGATAAGCCAGTCCATTATTCAGCTACCTCATCTTCTGCTTTAATAGCTTTGACAGCAAGCTTTTCAATTCTCATTCCGTCTAGTTGCTTTATAGAAACTGAAAGACCGAAATCCTCAAAACTATCCCCTACAGCTGGTATGTTTTGAAGATGTTCCATTGTCCAAGCTGAAACAGTTTTATGCTCTATAATATCATCATTGTATGGAATATTTAGTATATCCAGAAGCTCATCCATCCGCATTTCGCCAGCAATCTCCAATACGCCATCTTCAAGATAAACATAATCCTCTTCAACTATATCATCTTCATCATATATATCGCCTACCAGCTCTTCCATAATATCTTCCATTGTTATAAGGCCAGCTGTCCCGCCATAATCGTCGGTAACTATTACCATATGCACTCTTCTTGCGCTCATCATTTCGAAAAGCGTATTCACAAGCATACTCTGGTGGACGAAAATCGGCTTATCCATTATAGCTCTGATATCTAAAGCAGAGTTATTAAGCATTCCCTTCAAATACTGTCTTGACTGCAATACTCCAATAATTTTATCTATTGTGTTTTCATAAACTGGCAGTCTTGAGTATTTTTCTTTTATTACTGTGCTGTCAATTTTTTCTTTACGCCAATCTATATCAACTGCAACTATATCCACCCTCGGTGTAAGTATATCTGCAGCAGTTGTGTCTAAAAAATCTATAGCAGACTGTATCAGCTCGCTTTGATCTGATTCCAGGACTCCTTCTTCTTCAATGGTCTCAATCATGCTCTGAAGCTCATCTTCTGTCATTGTGGGTTCTTTTGTTTTTGTCCCAAATATCTTCCTTAATAGTCTTCCAGTAGCAGAAAGGACATAGGATAAAGGTGTAAAGATTATAACAAGAAACCTTAGTACACGAGCTGTAGCTATGGCATATGAGTCTGCGTTATCTTTTGCAATGCTTTTTGGCAAGACTTCGCTAAAAGTAAATATAATTAGCGTAAGCGCTATAGTGGATACTAAAGAACCTATCTCGCCAAGTATATTCACAGCAAGAACTGTTGCAATAGAAGCTGCTAAAATATGAACAATATTTAGCAATATAAGAATAGTCGTGATTGATTTATCAGATTGTTCTATTATCTTGAGGACTCGTTCGGATTTGATATCGCCGTTTTCTGCATTATATTTAAGTCGTATCTTATTACAAGATGAATATGCCGTTTCCATACCCGCTAATAGACCGCCCACGACGACAAGGACGATCAGGGTGATACTTCGGTATATACTGTCACTATCCATTAAGGATTTTCACGCTCCATTAATCAAAATATATCGATAGTTTAATGCATAATATATTTATTGTCAAGGGAGCCTTTTGTATAAATATTCTTCTTATCTTTAATGATGTAATAACATCAAGGTAACATATGGCAATAATGACTAGCATTTTATGATTGATTAAAGTAAAGTACAAAGATTAATTTACGGGTATACTTCACCGTTTATCATAACATTTTTAACTGTGACATCGATTTTCAGCATATTAAGAGCGGTCGTAAAATCCAACACATCATATATCTTCTGTTGAACCTGTCTTAAAGTTTCAAGTATGTCATATTCGATGTTAACAGTTATATTCACTTCCAAAGCTATACCTTCCGGTTTGTTGATAACTCTAAAGCGGGTCATCCCTTCGAAACCATTTATAGCCGTACATCCGTAATTTGCAATCTGGAAAAGTGTATTATTAGAAATGGTATATCCTCCAAGGTAGGAAAATGTAGGGCGTACAATTGTCTTTGTACCATCTGGCTCATACTTTGCTTTGTCTCTTCTTCTGAAAATATAAAGCGGATCAAGAAGATAACCTGCAAAATCTTTTTTAATTTCAAATGTCGGTACAGGTATTACATGCTTACCTTTTTCCTGCCTGCTTTTTGTCGCAATGGCTATTTCTTCTTCATCTGATATATCAGTTATTCTTACAATTTTCTGGACAGGAGGTATTTCAAGTTTTTGCGCTATATCATTCACCATCTTGTCTGAAGTGCCAAGTATAAGGATGGATTCAACCTTGCTGGCTTTTATGGCTCTAGCTACTTCCTTGCGATGGTCATTGTCATCAAAGATAGCACGCTTTATTGAAGCTATTTTTGTAGCTTCTTTCTTTGCGCTTTTTCCTGCTATGACCCTGTTCTCACTTATTAGCAAACCATCATCAATTATATGGGTAATTCCCATATCCGAAGCTAAAAGTGTGGATTTATGACTTTTGCCAGTCCCGCTCGGACCGACTAGTGCATATACTTTAATGTGAAACCTCCATGTTTAATATATTATGATTATAACATACCAATAAGACTTGTAATATGTAACAGATACTCTATTTAATGCATTTTAAGATATGATATCCCGAGCTTCTGTTAATTGTATCCACATTTGGAAAAAGCTCAGAAAGCTTTTTTTTCGTGCTGTCCAAACCTTGCTTCTTTTGTATGACACAGTAAAAAACACCACCATCATTCAGCATCTCATAAGCTTTTTCATAAAAAGCAAATACTACAGCCTTACCAGCCCTTATTGGAGGATTTGTCACACAAATATCAACTTTTTCCAGTATGCTATCTTTAGTAATATCCAGTTTTTTAACATATGTCCTTTTAGACATATTCCTGTCAATATTAATTTTAGCAAGAGCCACTGCTCTTTCATTTATGTCATAAAGATATGAATTATTTATCTTTAAAAGCCTGTTAAGTATTATACCTATTACCCCAACCCCGCAACCAAGATCAGATAAAGAAGGCTTTAGTTCACTGGGCAAACCGTTTTCCAGTTTATCCGCATCTAAAAGAATTGAGTCTATAAGCAACCTAGAACCATAATCAATACCCTGTTTGGAAAAAACTCCGGAATCAGAGTAAAATCTGAAATCAACTTCATTTATTTTAACTTTGTATTCGAATATATCCTCTTTTGATTGTGGCTTATCTGCAAAATAATGATCTGTCATAATAATCCTTCCTGCCTTTTAAATGAAAAAGGGCGGTCTAGCCGCCGGTTCTCAGTAATTGAATTCCTGTTATTCCTCAATTGGAGCATCAACAGGGCATACATCTGCACATGCTCCGCATGATATACACAGCTCTGCATCTATAACATAAGTATCATCTCCCTGAGAGATAGCGCTTACCGGGCACTCTGCCTCGCATGCGCCGCAGCTGATGCATTCATCAGTTATTCTATATGGCATGTTACACCTCCTATAGTATATTAAGAAAAATTATATAGCCATGAATTTTAAAAAGCAAGGTCACAATGGCAATTAGGATATATGCATTTAGAATATGCCTATATCAATTCACTTATGGCTGAAAATATGATTTGCATCAGATAACCTGAAATACATAAAACTTCAGATAGTCAGTTTCCGGAACATTCCATAATATAGGATGATCAGGCGCTTGTTGACGTTCCTCAATCTGCTTCAGCTGTACGCTTGCATCATGCGCAGCTTTTTTCAGCATCTCGACAAAAAGCTCATTGCGCATAAAATGCGAACACGAACAGGTCGCGAGATATCCTCCTCTTGGAAGCAGTTTCATTGCTCTGAAATTAATCTCATAGTACCCCTTTGAAGCATTATATACAGTCTTGCTGCTTTTGGTAAAAGCAGGCGGATCAAGGATTATAAAGTCATATGATGACTTTCTGCTTTGCGCCAAGTCTTTAAGAAGATCAAAAACATCACAAGTTATAAAATCAATTTTATCCGCAAAGCCGTTTCTCTGTGCATTCTTTTTAGCCATGGTTATAGCTGATTCAGAAATATCCACAGCTGTTACATGATCAGCTCCGCCTTTAATGGCATTTAAGGCAAATGATCCTGTATGCGTAAAACAGTCAAGCACATTCTTGCCCAACGCTAATCTTGCAACAAGCTGCCTATTGAATTTCTGGTCAAGAAAATATCCTGTCTTCTGCCCGTTTTCAAAGTCCACTTCATATACAATTCCATTTTCAATTATTTCTGTAACAGTCGAATTCGGATGCTTAAGGTAATCTGCCTCATACCATCCTTTGTACTCCAAAAGCCCTTCGAGCTTCCTTATGGATATATTGTTCCTTTCATAAATTCCTTCTATCTCAATACCTATTTCCATTAGGACCTTTATCAAAAGCCTGTACAGCATATCCTTAATCATATCCATTCCGTATGACAGCACTTCTGCTACAAGTATTTTCCCATAACGGTCCACAGTCACTCCAGGAAGCCCGTCAGCTTCTCCAAAGACAAGGCGGCAATTTTCGAAATCTTCCCTCATTACTGTTTTTCTGTACATGACGGCATAACGCAGTCTTCTTTCAAAGAACTGCTCGTCAAATAAATCATTAGTATTTGATGAAAGTACACGTACCCTTATCTTGCTCTTTTCACTGTACAAGCCAGTACCGAGATAAGTGCCGTTATCTGAAAGAACATCGACAAATGACCCGTTTTCCGGCATTTTGGAGACTGACGTAATCTCTGCATCATAAACCCAGGGATGACCCTTTTTTAATGAGTTTTCAGCCTTTTTTGTCACTTTAAATATTGGAAATTCCCTGTTCATAATATATTCCTGATATTGAATATCAATTTTCTTCAAGCTTTGTAAGCTCGTTTATGTCTAGAGAATCATTTTCCACATCCGTTAAAACCTTATATCTGCTGGATTTTTTCAATACCGTCACATCCTGTGCATTGTATAGTCTTATGTCTATCTCTTCACCTTTATCCAGTTTTACTTTTAATATGCCTTTAAGCATGCTGACATCAATAACTTCCCCTTTTCCGTCAGCTGTCTGTACAATGGCTCCTATACCAGGAGTCTTCTTTATAAGGTCAGTATATACTTCGTGTTCATATTTAAGACAGCACATAAGTCTTCCGCATACTCCCGATATTTTAAGCGGATTTAGTGACATTGCTTGATCTTTAGCCATTTTTATAGAAACAGTCTGGAATTCGTTTAGGAATGTCTTGCAACAGAAAGGTCTTCCACATATACCAATACCACCAAGAAGCTTTGCTTCATCACGAACCCCAATTTGCCTTAATTCAATTCTCGTACGAAATGTTGAGGCAAGGTCCTTTACAAGTTCCCTGAAATCCACTCTTCCATCAGCCGTAAAATAAAACAATATCTTGCTCATGTCAAATGCTGCTTCTACTCCAACAAGTTTCATAGCTATCTTATGTTCCAATATCTTTTTCTCACAAATACTGAAAGCTTCACATTCCTTACTTTTCGATTCTTCAGCTTTTGCCAGATCTTCTGGTGTTGCTTTTCTGACAATCTCCTTAAGAGGAGCGACAATAGCAGATTCCTCAACCTCAGCAATTGCAGTTGCTACCGTTCCCATTTCTGTTCCTCTGACTGTCTCTACAATTACTTTATCATTTATATCAAGCTTCCAGTTACCTGGAGCGAAGCTGTATATCTTGTTCGATTGTCTGAACTTTATTCCGACAACTGTTATCATATGTTTAATTCCTCCATCAATTCTATATTCATAGTACCTACTGCAATGTTTGCAGATACATTATCTTTTATGTATTCAGCAGCTTTTACAACCGCATTATATGCATTAAGAAGACTTATACTGCTGCATTTTACTGCTGTGCTCTTTATAATATCTGAAATATCAGCATTTATCAAGTTTGCTGTTTCTTCTGTTTCTTTATATACAATAGTATCTCTAAATATACTTTGCAGTATCTCTAAAAAAATTGTTATATCCTCTATCACATCCTTATCCATCAGATCCGTTTTTATACCATTTAGATAATCCACTGCAGTTTTCCTGCACAATTTGAATTTCTCATCCGTAATCAAGGTATCTGCTTCTCCTATGCATCCTTCGGCAAAACATGCTGCAGAATATATATAGTTCATATCTGCATCGGGATGCTTTTCTTCCAGATATTCAACTACTTCCTGTCTCGTATTAACTCCTGTATACAGTATGACAGTTCTAGACAGTATGGTATCTATTAATTGTTCAGAATTGGTAACTGTTAGTATGAAATATGCGTATGATGGTGGTTCTTCGAGAGTCTTTAAAAAAGCGTTCTGTGCCTGGTCTGTCATTGTGTCAGCATTATGTATTATGTATATCTTACGTTTATTTTGAAAAGGCATGAGCTGGGTATCTGCTACAAGAGTCCTTATATCCTCTACGGTTATCGCCTTGTCGCTTTGTAAAATATACTTCTCCTTATATCCAATACACCCTTCACACATGTTGCATGTATTAAGTTTATTTGGATTAAGGCAAAAAAGAAGTTCAGAGAAAGCGTCTGCTATGAGTTTCTTGCCTGAACCTTTTGGACCTTCAAATATATACCCGTGATTTATCCTGCCCTTTTCAATCAGCTTTGATAGTTGATCTTTTAAAGGTTTTCTTCCTTTGATATCATTAAAATACGTCATTTCATTCCTTGATGTATTTTATTACATCAGTTACAAAAATGGTTGCTCCACCCATAGTTATTTCAATCGGATATCCTGTTAGGACAGCTCCTTGAGATGATCCGATCATAGAAGAGTTTACTATCTTCTTCCTGCTTTTGGATTTTGTCTTGATAATTTCAATTGCATGATCCATTTTTTCATCATCAACACCTATAAGCAGTGTCGTATTTCCGGATTTTAAAAATCCGCCTGTAGAACAAAGTTTAGTAACACCGTAGCCTTCTTGACTTAATCCTCTCATTACGTCTAGTTCATCTTCATCGTTTACTATTGCGAATATAAGTTTCATCTACTCCTCCTCTTTAATTATATTATCTACATATGAAGTTATTTCTTTTGTTATCTCTTTTGGTTCTTTAGTCCCGTCTATCCTTACTATCCTGTCTGGAAATATCTTTAAGAGTTCTTTGTATCCTTCGTATACTTTGTAATGGAAAGACATATCCTCATTTTCCAGCCGGTCAGTTTCCGAAGCGTTCTGTCGTCTCTTTAGAGACTGTTCAGGTGTTATATCAATAAAAAATGTAATCTTAGGAATTATATTCTTTACTGCTGCAAGGTTTATGGACAGTACTGCATCAAAATTTAAATCTCTTCCGAAAGCCTGGTAAGCAAGTGAAGAATCAAAAAACCTGTCCAGTATCACTATCTTACCCTCTTTAAGCAAAGGTTCGACCTTTTCTTCCATCATCTGCGCTCTTGATGATGCATACAAAAGCATTTCTGTTAAAGAGGCCATCTCGGTATTGTTCTTATTCAAAAGTATAGACCGTATCTCCTCTCCAATCTTTGTTCCTCCAGGTTCACGAAGCATAATAGTTTCGTAGCCTTTCTTGTCAAGGTACTCGCTTAAAGCTTTTATCTGTGTCGTCTTCCCGGAACCATCAGTCCCTTCGAAAGAAATAATCATTCCTTTTGCCATAAATACGTTTATACCCTTCCTTCTGTCTTAGGTTTATTCTTATCGTAAACCAGCTTGAGCCCATTAAGAGTTAGCATACTGTCCACATAGTCTATCTGGTCGCTATTTTTAGCAATAAGATTCAATAAACCTCCTGTGGCTATTACTTTTATTTCCTCATAATTCTGCTTATAGTCATCAACAAGCTCCTGTTTCATATACTTGACAATGCTGGCTATCTGTCCTAAGTATCCGTAAATTATACCTGACTGCATGGAATTTATGGTATTTTTACCTATGACTTTTGGCGGTATTATTATATCTATATTTGGTAGTTTAGCTGCTCTTTTATATAAGGCTTCAGCTGTGAGCTTCACACCTGAACAGATGACTACTCCTGGACATTCGAAATCCTTTGTTACACAACTGAATGTAGTGGCAGTCCCAAAATCAATCACTATTGCAGGCCCTTTATATGTCTCATATGCTGAAACCAGGTTAACAATGATATCCGCTCCAAGTTCCTTGGGATTATCTATCTTTATATTTAATCCGGTCTTAATTCCCTGTTCTACCAACATAGCGGGGAGATTGAAATACTTTTCCAGACTGTGCGTAAGAGTATACATTAATCCAGGAACAACTGAGGAAACAATTATTGCGTCAATATCTGACAGTTTCAATTTTGCTGCAGAGAACATATTCATATAGAATACTCCGAATTCGTCAGCAGTTCTTTCTTTGTTTGTAGTCAGACGCCATACATTAGTATATGTATTCCCATCATGCACTCCCATTACAATATTCGTATTTCCTACATCAATCGCTAAAAGCATACCTTACATCCTTATCATCTTTATTTCTTCTATCTCTAGACGGATTTCTTTTTCAATTCTTGTAATGTCTTTCTTAATATCATCAATAGTTTCTATTGTATCACGACTATTTCTTCTATCTTTGTTGTAGCGCTTGTAATTATTATAAACCTTATTCAAAGAAGGTTTTTTGTCTTCCATGTTTTCTTTTTTTTCGGTCTGGACAGGTTCAGGGCATATGCACTCAGCAGTTTCTTTCGACTGGTTCTCATACTGCTTATTGTAAGTATAATTCTTTTTCTTTTTGTAATAATTATTATTCTTTTTTCTTGGTCTTTGCTGATTCCTGTCGTTTGTGGAAGCAGAATTCTGGTTATCTGTCATTATTAGCTCCTTGTATTTTTAAACTTACCTCGCTTGAGTCAAGGTATAATATCTTTCCGTTCTGTTCAATTATAAGCCTACCATCCATATCAATACCTTTTGAAATCGCGTTATATGATGATTGCTCTTTCACGTAGGTTATGACCGCGTTATTCATTAAAGAGTATTCATTCCACTTATCTATGATGCAGGCTGTTTCCCCATATTTAATTTTATCATAAAGGCTTGCTACATTTCCACATATATTTTGTACAAGCATGTCAATAACAATTTCTGTTCCAGTTTCAATAAATAATGAAGTGGCAATATCTGATATTTCCGGATGCATTTCTTTTTGGTTTACATTTACTCCAATTCCTATAACAAGAAAAGATATATCACTTAATGAAATCCGGCTTTCACATAATATCCCGCAAACTTTTTTGTTATTTAATAATATGTCATTAGGCCATTTTATCCCAGGTTTTATGCAATACTCCGATTCTATGGCGGATGCTGTAGCAGCTGCAGCCATTATAGGCATTAATAAACTGGTTTTCGCAGATATTGTGCCTTTTTTGGGTTTAATGACAATAGAGAACCATGCTCCTTTGTTGTTATCTGAGATAAAAGTCCTATTTAGCCGTCCCCTGCCCTTTATTTGGATTTTTGCCTGTACTACTGTGATCTCATTATTAAAATAATGTGCATTATCCTTTGCATATGTATTAGTTGAGTTAGTATATGGAAGTTTAATGTATTCCATATCAAGCATTACTTATTGCCTGGCTTTCTTACTATGTATTTTTTATTATTTAACAAGTACTCGATATATCCGTTCTTTTCACCTATTTTCCGAGCATCTTCTGAAACTGTAAGATAACCGGATAAAGCTTTTTCGTAATAATGATTATCGTTATTTTCTAATTCCTCTAGAGCGCTTTTCAGATAAAGCTCTGAAGAGTCGTCTACAATTATAGGAACATCCATAAATTTGCCTAATACTTTAATATTTTCAGAAAATATTGTTGTTGTAATTAACACTAAAGGTTTTCTATATGTGCCAAGCCTATAATCCGAAGCTTTAATAAGAGAGGCTGCCAAAGCATTGGCATTTTCCATTTCCAGATATGCGCCTTCAATCACATATGTCTTTTCTATAGGCACATCAATACACAAACATGTGTATCCTGGTATATTATATTTTTTTATATCATCCGCAGGGCACAGGTATGAGACAATAACAGTTTTAAGACCGCTACCTGTCTTAATAAACGAATCACCATATTCTGAAAGTTTCATTCCAAAGGCCACTGCATCTTTCACTTTCACATTCGGAACATGAAAATAGGTTATCATAAACCGCCCGCCTCTTTATACATTTTTACAATATTCTCTTTTGTAAGGTTCCCGGGAGTTGCTTTTATACTGGATTGTATTATTGCCAAAGCAGCATACTTTTCGCACAAGATTTCGTCCAGCACTGGTTTTTGAATTTTATTCAGGAAGAAATCACACATAGTATCCAAATCAGAGAATCCCATTAATTTTATAATATATCTGGTCTTTTCTTCTTCGTACTGCATCATATGCTTAAAATAGGGTCTTGAAAAATATAGATTTGCATAACCATGAGGCATGTTATGAAAATATGTCATGGAGTAACCAAGGGCATGCATTGCTGTTGTGCCAGTATGGGATATTGCAATACCTCCAAGCATAGACGCATACATTAAGTCTCTTCTGCTTAGGTCATTGAATATTTGATTCTCTATTGCTGGTACTGCTTTTGCAAAAGAATGTATGCCTTCAACTGAATACATTCTTGATATATCTGTGCTTCTTAAGGAAAAATAGCTTTCAAAAAGATGACTTACAGCATCAAAAGCAGTGGATATCGTATAGTCAGCAGAAAGACTGTATGTGTATTTCGGATCTAAAAAAGCATATTTCGGATAAATCAGATCGCTTGCAAAACTTTTTTTTGTCTGCCACTCATCTACAGTCAGTATTGAATACGGGGTAACCTCGCTTCCAGTCCCGCTGGTCGTTGGTATAGCTATTATCGGCAGAGCTTTATCTATTGTTTTAGAAAATAAATCCATACCTGTCATATTATTAACAGCTAATACAGCTATAGCCTTTGCCGCATCAAGTGCTGAACCTCCCCCGATTGCGATTATATAGTCGCAATTGAATTTCTTGCTCATCATTGCAGCATCTTCCGCAGTTGAAATCTTTGGATTTTCTTCTATCCTGTCATATAGGATGTATGGACTTTTTTCTAAGGTATTTATAACTTCATCAAGCGCTCCGCTTTTTTTAGCTCCAGTCCTGCCTGTTATTATCAAAGGAAATCTTCCTGTATCAGCAAAAATATTTTTGTTTTTTAAGATACAGTCTTTGCTGAATATTATTTTTACAGGCATATAGCTCTTAATTTCCATTTACAGACACATATGAGAAGGAACCTCTGTACATAATAAAGCTTTCACCTGATGTGATCTTGATTCCCCTTCCATCTCCTCTTGGTATTATTACGAAATGATCTTTGCTCAATGTAGTACCAGGAGCTAAATTCTCCCCTGTTGTAATATCGCTTAATCCTTCGTTGCTTTCATTTCCTATTACTGTAGCGCTACCAGTCCTAAGAATAATCTCTGATGTTCCAAGCGCATATATAATATCTCCGTTATATACATGAAGAACCTGCATGCCATAGTTATCTGACATATCCCTTATGGTTACGTCTAAAAAATCCATCCTTGATTTTAAAGTATCTATTTCTTTCAAAGCATTACCCAAAGCTGTTTCCAGCTCTATGATTTTTGCATTATCTATAGGGTTTGCAGTTGATCCTCCTGTGGATCCTGAAGATTGAATCAAAGCTTTTACTTCTGCTATTTTTGCATCGACATACTCAACGCTTGCTATTACCAAGTCCGCTGTCTGCGCTGTAGTGCAGAACATAAGGCTCATTATCAGAACAATTGTTATTATGGCTATTGTGGTCTTCTTTTGCTGTCTCATCTTTTGTTCTCCTTGTTGTTGTGGTTTATGTTTATAATACATTATACATAACCATATGAATTATGGTCAATGAGTATGTCATGTAAGAAGGTTATTTATCTTAACCATCTTTCCTTCTTTTATGTATACCCTTGGAACTCTCGCGCCTATCTTGCATATATATTCATAGTTAATAGTTGAGCATATCGAAGCAAGATTCTCCACCGGAATATTAGGACCAAATAGTTCTACTTCATCCTTGTCAGAAATCCCTATTAATCCTGTAATATCCGCCATACACATATCCATGCATATGCTTCCGATTATATGCGCTCTTTGTCCATTAATATATACTTCACTCTTTTGTGATAATACCCTTGAATATCCATCCGCATACCCGCAGGCTATTGTCGCTATTATACTATCTTTTTCAGTAACATATCTATTTCCATAACTTATAGGCTGTCCTTTTTTAACTTGCTTTATCTGTATAATCCTGGATTTGAAGCTCATAGCACATTTTAGTTCCAACCCCTTATGCTTTTTGCAAAATTCTGATGGATAAAGCCCGTATATTATTATTCCTGGCCTTACCATATCGAGATACTTGTCTTGGTGCAGTATCACTCCTCCGCTGTTACATATATGCTTTAAGGCTATGTCGTAACCTTTAGCTTTAATCTCATTGAGAACATTTAAAAATCTCGCATATTGGAGGTCTGTATATGATGTATCTTCCTCGTCAGCAGTAGAAAAGTGCGAAAATATACCACTATAGTGAATATTGCTTAAGGCTAGAGCAGATAGAACTGATTCCTTATCATCATATGCAAAGCCAACTCTGTTCATGCCTGTATCAATCTTTATATGTGCATATAATATTTTTTCAAGTTTTTTTGCAGTTTTCGAGAAACTTTTAGCCATATCCAAATTTGTAATAGTGGCTGCAAGATTATTATCAATAGCCTTCTCAAGTTTTTCGGAGCATATATAACCAAGCACAAGTATTGGAGCTGTTATTCCATTTCTCCTTAAACTTATCCCTTCATCCATCGTAGCTACCACAAGCATATACACGCCGTTCTCGCAAAGAGTCTGGGCTATTTCAACCGCTCCATGTCCATAACCATCCGCCTTTATCACAGCGGCGATTTTCGTATCGTAGGTCTTTTTTCTAATCTGAGATATATTATGCGCGATGCAGTCCAAATCTATTTCTGCCCACACTCTGTCAGGCTTTTCCACCTGCCACCTCCTTATGTGCATTAGGTATATACTTGATAATGTCCGAGGATACCATGCTTATCATTCCTAAATCTTTCATAGCTAGATCACCAGCTAATCCATGTATATATACAGCTATGCATGCATTTACAAATCTATCCTGGCGTATTATAGAATATGCGGTCATTATACCTGCCAACACGTCTCCTGAACCAGCTGTCGCCATTCCAGGATTTCCAGATAAGTTTACATAAATTGATTCATTACCTGCTACAACAGTGTTATGTCCTTTCAATACAGTTATGCAACCGTATTTTTCGTAAAAAGAATATGCAGTTTTGATTCTGTTTTTCTGTATATCTTCTATAGAAATTCCCGTAAGGCATGCCATTTCTCCAGGATGGGGAAGAATGGTCATTCTGTGACCGTGTTTTTTCAGAATATCCATGTTTTCAGAAAGCATCCTAAGCGCAGTCGCGTCAGCTACTATATTGCATACTGAATTATCCAACACCTTATTTAAAAGCATTTTATTCTCATCACTATTATTAAGCCCACATCCAATGCATATGCAATCCTTACCTTCTATATGTGAAAGGATATCCTCTACCGGCAAAGTTATTCCTTCAGTTGTAAGAAGATCGTATAAGAGTATATCTTTTTTTGGTGCGGTATAATATACAAGTCCTGCTCCACTCCTATAACAGGAATCCACACATAATTTTAATGCTCCTGTCATCCCTGGTGAACCTGCGACTACAAGAAATTTTCCATAATCCGACTTACAGCTTTGAGCTTTCCGAGGCTGGAAATAATCTTTTATATCTTTTTGAGTGTATTTAACAATCTTCATAAAGGCCATTATATCATTTGCATAAGATTTATTAAATAGGTACCAAAACCAGTAATAATATTAATATCCTAGGAGCTTCGGGGCTATATAACAGATTGCTGTTATTAAAATTGCAGAAATAGCAGCTCCAACACTTACGCTTAAGAAAGCCTTTTTCTTATCAATCTGCATAAAAGCAGCAATAGCGCTGCCTGTCCATACCCCTGTCATAGGAAGAGGTATCGCAACAAATATCGCAAGACCCATAGTTTCATATCTTTCCACTTTTTTCTGGCCTTTTTTAACTTTTTTATCTATGAAGTCATAAAACCACTTGAGCACCTTCTTGGTACCAAGCCATTTGAATATAGGAGTGAAACAGTATACTACGAAAAACATTGGTATCAATGAGCCAATATAGGATATTAAGGTTACAAGAATCGGATCAAGATGGAACACAAGTATCCCGACTGGAATCGCGCCTCTTTGTTCTATTATGGGAACTGCTGAAATTGCTAGAATATATAAATATTGCTTTAGCATAAATACCATCCTTTTAAGACTTAGATTATATATTACTATAATTCCACCACTTTGGAAATAGGGATTTATATTTTGAGGTTCCGAATCGCGAATCAATAAGCAGAACAAATCCTGTATCTGTTTCGCTCCTTATGACCCTTCCTGCTGCTTGTAGTACTCTGTTCATACCAGGATAAGTATATGAATAATCAAATCCGCTCATATCATTATCATCAAAATATTTCTTTATAATCTCCCTCTCAGGACACACCATAGGAAGCCCCGGTCCGATTATAGCGGCTCCCGAGAGCATTTCACCTACAAGGTCTATACCTTCTCCGAAAAGTCCTCCCATAACCGCAAAAGCGACTAAAGTATTTTCCCCGAACTGCTCGAACCTTTCCAAAAAAAGGCTTCTGTCGATATCATCCATATTGGAGCGCTGTTCTAGTATAACAGCTTCCGGGTATATGACACTGAATATTTCCATTACCCGTCTCATATATGCATATGAAGGGAAAAAAGCCATATAGTTGCCTGTTTTTCTGGAAAATTCCTTTTTCAGTATTTCAGCTATCCGTTCATAAGACATATCCCTGTCTTTATATTTGGTCGAGATATCCGTAACTAGCTTGATTTGTAAATTTTCTCTTGGAAAAGGGGAGTCTAATGTTATGTAACTGTCCATATTCATGTCCCCTCCCAGAAGGTCCATGTAATACCTCTTCGGTTCCAAGGTAGCAGAAAATAATATTGATGACCTTCCCATATCCATACCTTCTTTTAATAAATATGAAGGGTCAATGCACATCAATTTGACATCCAATCCTTTGCTATCAAATGCGAAAAGTGTAGTAAATCTCTTGTCATAAAAATCCGCGACACGGGCAAAATACAGAAGATTGAACATCCCGTCCAGAAAACCTTCTCTTTTATCCTCCGGTATTCTGGAAAGATCATACATCATAATATCATTTAAGCATTTATTAACCTTTTCGATAAGATTAGAAGGCAGATCCTCCTGAGAAATAAATCCTTCATTTATATCTGAAAAGTGCTCATTTTCTAATTCTTTCATCTCATTTAAAAGGGTATTAACACTTTTCTTCAATGCTTTCCATTCCTTCTTAATACCTGTTTTGAATTCTTGAATCTGTTTCGTATTCAGGGAACAAGAAAACATCTCCCTGCCTCTTTCTACAAGATTATGCGCTTCATCAATCATAAAGCAGAAAGCTTCCTCATTTTCATAATCAAAATATCTTTGCAACCTGATTCTCGGATCGAAAAGGTAGTTATAGTCGCATATTATGAGGTCACAATAATTTGATAAGTCCAAACTCAGTTCAAATGGGCAAATGTTATAACTATTAGCAAATTTAGCAATAATATCCCGATCAAAGAATTGCTCATGCAGCATTTCTTTTATACATGTTCTGGCTCTTAGGTAATACTGATTCGCTCTTATACATTTTTCAGGATCACAGTCTCTCTTTTCCAAAGGACAGACCTTATCTTTCGCATTTATGCAGATAGTTCTTAAGTTAAGCCCGCCTTTTTCCAGCTTCTTATATGCATCCACAGCTACTTTTGATGTAACTGTCTTAGCAGTCAGATACATGAGCTTGTCAACAAGTCCCGCTCCGAGGGCTTTTATTGCAGGGAACAATACTCCCATAGTTTTTCCTATACCAGTCGGTGCAGTCGCAAAAAGCTTTACACCGTCATTTATGCAGTTATATACCTCTTTCATGAGCTTTTTTTGTCCATCTCTATATTCGATAAAGGGAAATTCCAGTGTAGCTATACTCTGGTCTCTTATAACTTTCCACTTTCTTATACCTGTCACCCAGTCAAGATATCTATTTGCAAGTTCATCATAAATCGATTTTATCTCTTCAAAAGTAAATTTATACTCAAAAATAATACTATCCTGGTTTTCTCTATTTATATATACAAGCCTTACTCTTATTGATTCAATATTATGCTTTTTACAGTACATATATGCATAACAGTGGGCTTGACCGAGATGTTCAGGCCTGTTTGATGGCTTTATTTCATTAATATCCCTGTTTGTAGTTTTTATCTCGTATATAAAGATATCGGATGTATCTGATATGTCTGTCTTTAGGATACCATCAATACGTCCGGTAATTACCATATATACTTCATCATTTTCCAGTATGTCCTCTACATATACTTCTTTTGTAAATGCATCTTTTCCGTATTGCTTTATCATTTCTTTCTGGAAACGTATATGATTCTTAGTGCCATCTAAAGCGGATTCTCTGTAACTGAATCCTGCGCGTGTTTCAATATCCCCCTGATTGAGAGAAAAATCCGCAATATCTCTTACTGATACATTAATTCTTTTTTGCATAAAAAACAAACACCTGTTTCTCATTATACACTAACAAACAGATGTTGTATATTAAACTGTTATCGTGTTCTATTCCTGATCCCAATTGTGGTATATATTCTGGACATCATCTAAGTCATCAAGATAGTCTATCAGTTTTTCCATACTTGCGATTTTGTCTTCATCAATTCTAACATATGTCTGAGGAATCATTTGTATCTCAGCTTCTAAGAATTCATAACCTTTCTGCTCTAATGCTTCTCTCACATTAGAGAACTGAGCAGGATCACATGTTATCTCATATAGTTCATCTTCATTTTCAAAATCCTCTGCTCCAGCTTCTAAAGCATCCATCATAAGCTGATCGCCATCTATTTTAGCGTTTTCCTCTATTATCAATATACCTTTTCTGTCAAACAGATATGATACACATCCGTTAGTACCCAAATTCCCACCATACTTATCAAAAAAGTGACGAACATCCGAAGCCGTCCTGTTTCTATTATCAGTCATTGCTTCGACTATGACTGCAACTCCATTAGGACCATATCCTTCATATGTAATCTGCTCATAATTTTCTGCATTGCCTTCTCCTGAAGCTTTTTTTATGCTTTTGGCAATAGTATCATTTGGTACATTATTTGCCTTTGCTTTAGCGATGACATCTCTCAATCGAGAGTTACTGTTAGGGTCTGGTCCTCCAGATCTGACTGCAACTGTTATCTCACGGCCTATCTTTGTGAATATCTTGCCTCTTGAAGCATCGCTTTTTTCTTTCTTGTGTTTTATGTTTGCCCACTTTGAATGTCCTGACATGTTATATCTCCAAATAAATATTATTTTCCCGTTTGATTATACATTTGTTGTTAACCAACTCATATATTCTACCAATTTCTTCCTCTGCTTTCAAGTCCTCTACAGCAAAACGTACCGATACCTGCTCTCCATAGACTACTTCCAGGATAGTATTCTCTTCTAAAATGCGTTTTAGCTTCTCGTATACTGAATAATCTGCATCTAGTTTATAAACTGTGCAATTAATCCTTCTTGCCAACCCCGACTGCCTTATTGCTTCTTTAGCGCTTTGGCTGTATGCTCTTACAAGCCCTCCTGTACCAAGCAGTGTTCCGCCGAAGTATCTTACTACTACAAGCAGTGTATTTTCAATATTATTGTTTCTAAGCACATCAAGAATCGGTAATCCTGCTGTTCCTGAAGGTTCTTTGTCATCTGAATATCTTTGATAAACAACACCATTATCATTTACTGTGTATGCATATGTATGGTGTGTCGCATCAGGATACATGGATTTAATCCTAAAAAGTTCAGATAGAGCATCTTTTTCTGTTTCTGCTTTTATTGCAAAGGAAATAAACCGTGATTTTTTCTCAACAATCTCAGCTTGAGCATTCCGTTTTATTGTATATACTGTCTTATCTGACTCCTGTCGAGCCAAAGCCTCCACCCCTGTCTTTCCCAATATCGGCAACGCTTTCTGTCTCAACAAATTGGATTCTCGGTACCTTTTGAAGAACTATCTGTGCGATTCTGTCACCTTTTTTTATGTGATAAACACCCTGACGGTTCTGTTTTTCCGTTATATCAAAATCACCTTCATTTATGATGGAGCTGTTATGCATTATTACTCCTATTTCACCCCTGTATCCTGTATCTATTGTACCTGGACTATTAGATATCCTTAATCTAGTGTTAAGTGAAAGGCCGCTTCGAGGACGTATCTGGATTTCATAACCTTCTGGTATGGCGACTTTAAGTCCTGTCGGTATAATCTTAGTACTGTTTACATCAAGAACGATATCTTCACAAGCGCAGATATCCATACCAGCATCATAATCTTGTGCGTAAACCGGTATCTTTGCGTCTTGTCTTGTTTTTTCTATATAGACCTTAATCATCGAAATTCATTCTGTGCTTTTTTAAGCTGCTCCTCTGTTTGTGTAAGTGTTTCTTTTAACTCTGTATTAGTCTGAGTCAGCTTTTCAATTTTTGCTTCGAGTATTTTGACGCGCGAGTTTTGTTCCTTGGATTTTTTCTCCAAATCATCTAACAGAGCTTTCTGTTTGTTCGCTTGGTCCCTTTCCTTGAAGTAATCATCAGAAATATTCACTGCGGTAAGCACTGCAGCCATAGAAACGCTTAATTTCGGATTCTCCCTCATAATGGAGGCCATCTTTTTGTCAACAAACAACGCTATCTTTTCCACATACTCTTCAGATTCATTGCCTTTGATTAAATACTCCGTATTACATATTCTTATTTTTGTCGTTTTCATGTTATGCTCCATTGTTTAATGCATAACAAGTATATATTATATGGTTACTTTTTGCAAAAGTTATATGACTATTATACCTTGTCAAATACCAAGCATGCCTTAAACAAGTCACCCTCAATTTCAAGCAACATAACACCTTTCATTATTTCCGTAAGACTCTTAGCTATAGATAACCCTAACCCGCTACCTTCATTGGTTCTTGATGAGTCCCCTCTGACAAAACGTTCCATTAGCTCGTCAGCAGAGATATTCAGTTTATATTTTGAAACATTCTTGAAACATATCCTTATCCGGTTGGATTGCTGTTCCACTGTTATATATGCCCTTGTCCCAGGTTGTGAATATTTGCATATATTTTCCAGCATATTATCCATAACTCTCCATATGAGCCTTCCGTCAGCATATATATGAATGTTATTATCAAAGTCGTTAAGAACTGGTTCTATATCATTCTGTGTAAATTTTGTCGAATACTCCCCTAAGGCCTGATTAAGTATTTCCTTTAAATTAAGCTTTTCCATGCTGACAGTTATTACTCCGGATGTAGCTTTTGAAGCTTCTATGAGATCCTCTGTGAGTTTCTTGAGCCTTGCACTTTGCTTTTTCAATATCTCAATATATTCTTTGGATGTCGCATCATTAATATTCTGTCTGTCTAAAAGGTCAACATAATTAATTATTGATGTCAGAGGGGTGCGGATATCATGGGAGACATTGGTTATGAGCTCGCTTTTGAAATGCTCTGATTTCATTTTCTCTTTTATTGCATTTGACATCCCTTTTGATATATTATTCAGATTCTCTGCATGTTTCTTGAAATCACTTAACATATATCTGTTGTCTATCCTATAATTCAGATTACCAAGCGATATGGCTTCTCCGCCTTTTTTTATCTTTATCATATTAAGAACAGCAAAGCAGGACAATGCCACAACTACTATCCTCATTATGAACCACAAAGCTATCGGTGTAATACTTCCTCTTGTCATAAAAAGCATGAGGATTAGTTCGATAAATGACACGAAACCTATAATAAGCAGAACCTTCCATAAAACCGGTATCTTTGATAGAATTTTCCATATAAATTTGAATACCGCTTTTACACATCTGAATATGAACTTTATGACTATAAATACAAGAGTGTTCCTGAACAAGGTTTTTAGTTTTACTCTTGCAGCAAAACTGACAATTAACGCCATAAGCGACAGGAATATGAACGCGAAACCAAAAGAGAAAAGCATGATAAGTCCTTCAAACATATATTCCGCATACAATGCCATACCTACTTTCTGAACTCCCAAAACAGCGATTACTATTATTCCTCCTATAAGAAGAAACAATAAGTCGAATGGTATCTTGTCTATGAAGCCTGGTTCAAGCTTATCGTGATCCTTCTTTCGTGCTGCAGAGCACATTAGATATATAAATATGAGTATGGATATAACCAGTGAGATTGATGCTAAAGGTATCAGTAAGCTCTTTGTTTTATATGCAAAATTGTATAAGTCATATGGGAAAAGATAATCATCAGATGCTGATATGTCTTTTCTTACATATGCAGTAATAGTATATCCGTCCTTCCCTACTGCAAAAGGTATTTTGTAGCCATACTGATCAGTATAGTTAGAAAGCACTGTTTTTCCGGATTCATCTTTTATCTCAAAAAAGAAGTTAGTGTTTTCTTTTGAATAGTACTGTTTATAGTCCTCCAATGACTGCTGGTCTGCAGAAGATGATATATACTGCATGAAATAACCGTTATATGCCTCCATCGCATAATCTGTAGTTATATCTGAACATAAATTACTCTTAAAAAAAGCCATTTCTGGATTTCTGTCTATATCATATGTTTTTATTAAGACAAAAGATAAAACCGTGACTGTGAAGGTAAGAACGGTAAACGTCATAAGCAAAAATGCCATCACCTTTGTTAATAAACTGTTACTCATGTTCTTCATTGTCATCCCTGCCTTTCCATCTTGTAACCCTGACCCCACACCACTTTAAAATACCTTGGTTCCGCAGGATTAATCTCTATCTTCTCCCTTATATGCCTAATATGTACCGCAACAGTGTTTTCTGCGCCATATGGCTCATCCTTCCATACTTCTGAATATATCTGTTTTGTGGAATACACTTTACCTGGATTCTGCATCAGAAGCTTAAGAATATCAAATTCTATGGGAGTCAGACTTATAAGCTCGTCAGAAACAGTCACTGTTTTAGCATCATCATCAAGCTCTATATCTCCTATCTGTATCACAGATTTAGGCTTTACTTCCGCTCCCAGATGCATATATCTTCTCAATTGTGATTTGACTCTCGCGAGAACCTCTACTGGATTAAAAGGTTTAGTTATATAATCATCTGCACCTAAATTAAGCCCTAGTACTTTATCGTTATCTTCACTTTTTGCTGTTAAAAGAATAATAGGCACGTTACTGATTTTTCTTATTTCTACCATAGCAGTAATACCATCGACATCAGGCATCATTATATCCAAAAGAACAAGATGTATCTTGTTTTCCTTTATGATTTCTATGGCCTTTTTACCGTTATATGCAGTAAAAGTTTTGTAATCATCACAAGACAGGTAAATTCTCAGAGCAGATACTATGTCATAATCGTCATCGCAAATAAGTATGTTGTACATGGCCGTCTCCTTCTTTCTCTATTTTGCACTATTAATGCTTAAGGAAAAAGCCTTAATTTCATTAAAATTTTATTAAGATGCTAAAAATCAGCATTTACATCGTCATAATGGCTTAAAACAACCTTGTTTTCACTATATGATTTTTTTACATCAATTATTCTTTGGTTCTTGGATCCCTTGTATGTAAGCCTAGTATCATGTTCTTCAAGAACAAAAGGACCGTCTACCAAAACATCGATACAATCCAAAAGAGCCTTTTTATTTTTGTCAGAGAGTATTTGTTCGTATGTATAACCTGAATATGCCCAAACATTCATTCCTTTATTAATTGCAGCTTTTGCAACTGGTATGAGTTCTAAAGGCTGCAAAAAAGGCTCACCTCCTGATAATGTGATGCCTCTTTGTATTTTTGAATCATTAATGTATTTAATTACATTATCAATTTCTTCTAAAAATCCTCCATTAATGTCATGAGTATGAGGATTATGGCATCCTTTGCAATTATGCTTGCATCCTTGCGTCCATATGACAATCCTCAATCCTGGTCCATCTACTGTGCTGTCCTTTATGCAATTGCTGGACAACCGTATCTTATGCATGCTTGACCCTGTCTCTTTCCTCAGCGGCTTTTGAATCATTGAAATTGTCTAGTGTTCCAACTAAGTAGCCTGTTATCCTACGGATTCTTTCAAATTTAGGTCCGTCTTTTTCCTCTCTCTTGCAATTGGGACACACTGACCCTTTTATAACTCCTGTGAACCCACATACCGGATCACGATCAACTGGATGATTAATGCTTCCGTACCCTATGTTACATTCTTTCATATACCTTATTATGTCTTCAAACGCTTCCAGATTCTTTAAAGGATCCCCATCAATTTCTACATATGAGATATGTCCTGCATTTGTAAACATATGATAAGGAGCTTCCTTCTGAAGCTTGTCATATGCCGATATTTTGTAATATACGGGTATGTGGAAAGAGTTAGTATAGTACTCTTTATCTGTTATTCCCTCTATTGTGCCATATACTTTTTTATCTAAAGCAGTAAATCTGCCAGAGAGTCCTTCTGCAGGTGTAGCGATTAATGAGAAATTCAAATTATACTGTTTCATATACTCATCACACTTTTCTCTCATATGGCTTATTATCTTCAATCCTAGTTCCTGTGCTTTTTCGCTTTCGCCATGATGTTCCCCGATAAGCGCTTTAAGGCATTCCGCAAGCCCTATAAAACCAATTGTCAGAGTTCCTTGTTTTACTACTTCCTCAAGAGTATCCTCCCAGTCCAAGTTTTCTGATCCCATCCAAAGGTGCTGACCCATCAGGAATGGAAAGTTCTTTACTTTCTTGCTGCCTTGGACCACTAGCCGGTCTAGAAGCTGTTGCTTTACCGCATCCATTTTATCGTCTAAATCCTTAAAGAATCCCGCTTCATCAAATCTGCCTTTTAAAATGACTCCGTGTTTTAATCCTAGTCTTGGCAGGTTTATGGATGTAAAAGAAATATTCCCTCTTCTGCTTACTACTTCATCTCCGCAGACATTTCCCAAAACCCTTGTACGGCATCCCATGTATGTGACTTCTGTGTCCGGATTACCTGGTTTGTAATATCTTATGTTAAATGGAGCATCTAAAAAAGAAAAATTCGGGAAAAGCCTTCTGGCTGATACCCTGCATGCAAGTTTGAAAAGGTCATAATTTGGATCCTCTGGATTATAGTTTACTCCTTCTTTTACTTTGAATATAAGTATTGGAAATATAGGGGTTTCCCCATTACCAAGTCCTGCTTCTTGAGCAAGAAGAAGATTCTTTGATACCATACGACCTTCTGAAGATATGTCTGTACCGAAGTTGATGCTTGAAAATGGCACCTGTGCTCCAGCTCTGGAATGCATGGTGTTCAGATTATGAACTATCCCTTCCATAGCCTGGAAAGTCTTCTTATCGGTTTCTAAAAGAGCTTCTTCATAGGCAAACTTGTTTATCTTATCTATGTGTTTTGGATCTGCATTACATTCTTTAACTAAAAATTCATTGAACCTCTTGGTAAATTCACTGTGCATGTCGATTTTTGCATACAAGCCAGTTGTTTTTTCAAATTCTTTAATTTTATCTATACAGTCTGAAGTAACGCCTTCCATAATCTTCAGTGCCTTTATGGTATTTTCCCTATAAGTTCTTCTGAAGGTTTTTTCTACTCCATCAGCCAAATAATAGTCAAATGCAGGTATGCTCTGCCCGCCATGCTGATCATTCTGGTTGCTCTGTATGGCTATTGCGGCAAGTGCTGCATATGAACCTATATCCTGAGGTTCTCGGAGATGTCCATGTCCTGTTGAGAATCCATGCTTGAACAGACGTGAAAGATCTATCTGGCAGCAGGTAAGCGTGCCCATATTATAGAAATCCATATCGTGTATATGGATATCCCCATCATCATGCATCTTTGTATGTTTTGGATCTAAAAGATTTGTTTTGCAAAATTCCTTAGATACTGCAGAACCATATTGAAGCATAGTGCCCATAGCGGTATTGCCATCAATATTGGCATTCTCTCTTTTAAGATTACTGTGGTTGGCGTCATGGAAGGTTATCTCCTCAATAGCTTTCATAAGACGCGTCTTCATTGACCGTGCTTTATTACGTTCCTCCCTGTAAATAATGTACTTCTCGGAAGTTTTTGCATGACCTTCTTCTATAAGAACCTTGACTACTGCATCTTGTACATCTTCGACATTAGGAATAGTATCAATGAATCTTCTATTTAACAGCTGCACGACTTTTTCTGTTAACTGCTCAGATATAGTGAAATCCGCTTTTGTATTGTCCTCTTTGGCTACTGCTTCAGCAGCTAAGAATATAGCTCTAGTGATTCTAAGAGGCGAAAAGCTTTCTTCACGCCCATCGCGTTTTATAATTTTCGTAATCATAACTCTCTCCCAATATATAGTATCCGTTGTTAGACTATAAACACAACACTTGGTATTTAGTATATTGCGAGAGTTTTCATTTTGCAATAGAGTTTAAGAAGAAAAATAAAAATTTTCTTGTTTATTTTTTAACATAAGACTATTAACATTTTATGTTTATGAAAAAGAATAAATGGCTGTCAAAGATTTGCATTATTTGGTCTTAAGGTTGTATAGATTCCATGACATCTGTGCAAACTGTTCAATCGATAAGTATTCTGCTCTTGCATCTGCTCTAATATCCATATTAGTAAGCATATCCTCTACTGCTTCTTTGCTTATATTAAATACGGGCATCGCTGATATACAGTTTGAAAGCTTTTTTCTCCTTTGGGAAAATGCTGCTCTCACCACAGAAAAAAAGAACTCTTCTGACGGTACTTCTACTAAAGGCTTTTCTCTTTTAGTAAACTTAAGTACAGTGCTTGTAACTTTCGGAGAAGGGATAAAGCTTTCAGGCGGAACATCCGCTACAAATGAAGCTTGATATTTATAATTTACATATATAGTGAAGCTTCCATATATCCTGCTTCCTTCTTTTTCGCATATTCTTTCCGCTACTTCTTTTTGCATCATAAAAACCATCACATCAGGAAGATTAGCTTCTTCCAAAAATTTGGAGATAACCGGAGTGGTTATATAGTAGGGCAGGTTTGCTACTGTTTTGTATCTGGTGTTGCTATTTATAAGACTTTTAATATTTGTTTTTAGGATATCCTTATTAATTATTTCAACATTATCATATTTACCAAGAACTGATAAAAGAGGTTTTATGAGGTCCTGATCTGTTTCAATAGCGTATAGCTTTTTACATAAAGGAGCTATTAGGGATGTTATAGCTCCCGTGCCTGAGCCTACTTCAATAACAGTATCTTCAGTGCCAAGATCCAACGCTTCAACAATCTTTAAAGCTATGGTTTTATCAATTAGAAAGTTCTGGCCTAAAGCTTTTTTTGCTCGGATGTAATTTGGAAGAGGTATTATGTTATCTATATTCTTCATCTGCTCTCCAATTCCTGTTTGTATCTTCTTGCTTTTTCAAAAAGATTAAAACTGTTTTCCCACAACTGTTCCAAAAGTATATCATATTGCACCTGTTTCACCTCTGCTATTTTCCTTGCAGTATATATAAGATTTTTGGGCTCGTTTCTAGTCCCTCTTAAAGGTTCCGGAGACATATATGGACAGTCAGTTTCTAATAACAGTCTATCTAAAGGAATGGCTTTTAACGCCTCAATTGTCTTATTCGCGTTCTTAAATGTTATGACTCCTGTAAAAGAAATGTATAATCCGAGGTTAAGCAGTATCTTTGCGCTTTCAGCACTTCCGGAATAACAGTGCATTACCCCCTTAATTTCTTTGTTAAATGATGACAGAATATCGATTGTATCCTTATGTGCTTCTCTATCGTGAATAATTACAGGTAAACCCATATTCTTTGCAAGTTCCAGCTGTTTGGCAAAAATTTCCTTTTGTACTTCTTTCTCGCAAAAGTCATAATAATAGTCCAGTCCTATTTCACCGATAGCGAGGGTTTTGGAATCAAGAGCAAGTGTTTCAAGAAGATCCAGATCCTCCTCCTTAAACCCCTTACCATTATGAGGATGTATTCCCACGGAACTGAATATCCTTTCATGCGTATTGGCAAAAATAACAGATTCTTTTGAAGACTTCATATCGTCAGAAACATTGAGAACGGCATGTATGCCGTTCTCTAAAGCTCTTTTTATAACTTCATCCCTATCATGGTCAAACTGTTTTGCAAGCAGATGTGCGTGGCTTTCAAATATCATTGTTTTTTCAATGCCATTGCGATTTTCGCTTTTATAACTATGTTTTCCGCTGTCAGTCCATACATATTTAAAAGGTGTTCAGGTTTTCCCGACTTTCCGAATTTGTCCTCAATACCGACCCTTTTTACTGGAACCGGAAGTTCGTCACATAATACTTCACATACAGCAGAACCGAGTCCTCCTATTATATTATGCTCTTCAGCAGTAACAATAGCGCCGGTTTCCCTAGCAGCTTTAACGATTATATCCCTATCAATCGGTTTGATAGTGTGAATATTAATAACCCTTGCTAAAATACCTTGCGCTCTTAAAGTCTCATATGCGTCTAAAGCAGGTTTTACCATAAGTCCTGTTGCTATAATTGTCACATCACAGCCATCTTTAAGCTGTACGCCTTTTCCAATTTGAAATTCATATGTATTATCATATATATCTTCAACTGCGAGTCTTCCCAGTCTTAAATAAACAGGGCCGTTGTAATCAATTATAGCTTTTACCGCCTGTTTGGTTTCTCTGCCATCGCAAGGTTGGATAACTGTCATATTGGGTAGCGCTCTCATTATAGCTATATCTTCAATTGCCTGATGAGTTGCTCCATCTTCTCCGACAGATATTCCTGCATGAGTTGCGGCTATTTTGACATTTAGTTTAGGATAACAAACTGAGTTTCTTATCTGCTCAGCAGCTCTTACTGCGGCAAATATTGCAAAAGAACTGGCAAATACTATTTTATTGCATGTAGCCATTCCAGCTGCAGAAGATATCATATTAGCCTCTGCGATTCCTGTATTAAAGAATCTTTCAGGGTATAATTCCTTAAAAGTTGCTGTCATTGTGGATTTAGATAAATCCGCATCCAGTACTATTATTCTTTCATTGCTTCCATATTCTGCTAAAGCTTCTCCGTAAGCTGCTCTTGTAGCTTTTTTCATATTACACCCCCAGTTTTTCGTTATACGCGTCTAGTTCAGCAATTGCTTTATCCCTTTGTTCCTGATTAGGAGCCTTGCCATGCCAGCCATACTGGTTTTCCATATACGAAACACCTTTGCCTTTTATTGTTTCAGCGACAATCATAGTAGGCTTGCCTTTGATTTTCTTTGCTTTTTCAATAGCATTGTCTATCTGGTTCATATCATGGCCGTCAATTACTATTACATTCCAGCCGAATGCTTCAAATTTTGCTGCTACAGGTTCTGGTGACATTACTTTCGTTATGTCCCCATCTATCTGCAAGCCGTTATGATCAAGAAATGCTGTTAGGTTATCAAGCTTATAGTGAGCCGCATACATCATTGCTTCCCAGACTTGTCCCTCTTGAAGTTCTCCATCACCTAATATTGCATATACTCTGTAATCCTTCTTGTCCAATTTTCCCATCTGAGCCATTCCGCATGCCGCACAGATTCCCTGACCTAATGAGCCAGTAGTCATATCTACTCCTGGTACGTCCTTTAAGGATGGATGCCCTTCAAGATAACTGTCCGCCTGGCGGAATGTCAGAAGATCTTTTTTTGGTATAAATCCTTTTTCTGCAAGCACCGAATATAATACCGGAGAAGCATGTCCTTTTGATAACACGAATCTATCCCTGTCAGGATCTTTCGGTGTTGAGGAATTGACATTCATATGCTTGAAATACAAGACTGTAAGTATATCCGCACAGGATAACGACCCTCCCGGATGACCGCTGCCGGCTGAAAAAACTTCTTCAATGATGTTCTTTCTTACATCGACTGCTTTCTTCTTTAATTTTAATAATAATTCCTGTTCCATTAACAACTCCTTTTTTGCGCTACATATGTGATTATGGACATTTTATGCAATAGATGCATAACCTAAGTAATTATATCATTTCATAGTTCTTTGTCAAAGGCTCCAAAACCTTCTCCTAGCACCTGATGCGCGGAAGTAACAATAAGAAAAGCCTTGTCATCCATATTCTTAACAAGTTTTTTAAGAGCAGGCAGCTGTCTGTTCTTTACCACACAAAAAAGTGTCTCTCTTTCCTTTCTGAAATACATGCCTCTGCCTGAAAATCCTGTTACTCCCCTGCCAAGGGTGTGAATTATCGCATCAGCAATCTGTTCGCTCTTTTCCGACATAATAAATACAGCCTTGGCAACATTTGCTCCATCTAGGATAAGATCAATCATCTTCATGGAAAGAAAAATAGCAATCACAGAGTAAAGCACAAGCAGAAGATTTTTGAATACTATCAAGGACATTATTACTGATATGCCGTCAAACATGAACATCAAAGTACCTACACTGTAATGTATGCCTTTTCTTCTGAGTATTTCAGCAAAAAGGTCAGAACCTCCTGTACAGGAGTTTCTCGTAAAGACCATACCTAATCCTAATCCCATTAATGCCCCGCCAAAAATACAGAACAGCATTAAATCAGGAAGATTATTGCTTTCCAACACGATCTCCTTGGAAACCCGTAAAAGCCATTTGGAAGTGACATCAATCGCTACAGTATACGCTAAAGTTGAATACAGAGTCCTTAACATAAATGTTTTGCCAATAACCTTGTATCCGATAATAAAAAGAGGAAGGTTAAGAATCACTATGAGGACTCCGACAGGGACTCTGTAATCCAAAAGATAATAAAGGACAGTCGCTATACCGGATACTCCCCCTGAGTGAATTTTATAAGGGACAAAGAACAGATTAACTGCAGCAGCTGATATAGTCACACCTATAGTCATTATTAAATAGTCAAGAACTTTAGGCCATATACCCTTCATGCTTTGTTTCATTTCATGTATTCGCCTGCCTTTTTTAATACTATCTGCTTGTCTATATATGTCATAGTAGTATTTTCGTACTGTAAAGCTTTTACATATAGTTTTTTTGCTGTCTCAAAATCATTGTTCATCTCATAAGCAAGAGCACTGTAGAAATATGCATCCTGTGATGATGCCTTCATATTCTTCTTGCCATTTATAAGTTTTTCTGCAGCTGATAAAGCTTTATCATATTCTGCATTTATGCAGTGAATAATTAATAGGTTCTCCACTGCTACAGGATTAGTCTTAAGATACTCATATCCTTTTATTGCAGCTTCTTTTGCTTTTTCTATATTGCCAGAAAAAATACAGAGTTTAGCATATACATTGTAATACCATTGATTTCTCATGGTTTCATCCATAGCTTCTACTTTTGCTAAAGCCGCAATAAGGTTCTTGTCCCTCTTCCATTTCAATACTGCATTACAAAGCATTAAGGATGTAGCGGCTTTACCCTCGGGTTTCATGCTTTCAAGAAAATTAAGAACTTCCTCAGCCTGGTCGTATTCACCAAGCAGTATTAAAAGATAAGCATAAGAAGCAACAATTGGCAGTTCTTTTACTTTTGCTTCATAGGCTTTTTTATAGTATTTCCTTGCTTTCTTCAGATTGCCTTTCGAGTAATTCTTTATGGCCATGTATGAATATATTTTTGACATCTCGACTATTATCCTGTAAATGAAATATGCTACTGCCAATATAAGCGCTTCAATAGTCGAGTTGAAAATTATTAGTCCTAAAATGAATATAGGTACAAGCCAGTTAATAGTCTTTATTACCGATTTGCTCTTCATAAAAACCCCTTTCCTACCTTTAAATTATATATCATTCCTCATAACCAATACAACACGTAAACAACTGTGCGGTTAATCGGACAGTAAAAAAATAACTATTGAAACATATGTTCGTATATCGTATAATACGACTGTACTCTGACTCTAGTGTGTCAGCAATCAAATCTTTAGCAAGAAGAAATCCGCTCCCCTCGGATTTTTTCTTTATAACCTCTTTTTTTCTTCAAATTCTGTTTATCATCTTATACATATATTATTAATTATATATATAATATCATCTATCTAGAATTTAAATATGCTTATGATATAATGATTCCAAAAAGAAGGTGTAATATGAAATCTTTACAGGAACTATACAGAATCGGAAGAGGTCCGTCAAGCTCCCATACAATGGGTCCAGACAGAGCAGCCAGAAGATTTGGTGCTGAACATCCTGATGCTGATGAATATATGATTACGCTTTACGGGTCCCTTGCAAAGACAGCATTAGGCCATATGACAGACAAAGCCATTCGGGAAGCTCTATCACCAAAACCTGTTAATATAACTATCGATCAGTTTACAACAGACCTACCTCATCCTAATACCATGGATTTCATAGCTATAAAGGATTTAAAAGTTGTTGACAAATGGAGAGTCATGAGTATTGGCGGTGGAGCAATTAGAATTGAAGGCAAACCCCATATGGATTCACCAGATTTCTATAAAGAAAAAAACTTCACCCAGATAAAAGAATACTGTGAGAAAAATCACCTGAGGCTTTATGAATATGTTATGCAGGCTGAAGGTCCTGAGATATGCGATTATCTTGATAATGTATGGCATCAGATGAAGCTGTCCATAAAAGAAGGACTGAAAGCTACAGGAATACTGGAAGGAGGCCTTCAACTGCAAAGAAAAGCCAGGTATCTTTACAGCCAGAAGCATATGGATGAAAGTCCTTCTACTAAAGAAAATCGCCTAGTATGCTCATATGCTTTTGCAGTATCTGAGCAGAATGCTGGTGGGGGTATAGTGGTTACTGCTCCTACATGCGGTTCCTGCGGGGTTTTACCTGCAGTATTGAAATACATGCAGGAAAGGAATGGTTTTTCCGATAAGGATATTGTGAAAGCATTAGCCGCAGCAGGTGTTATCGGTAATGTAATTAAGACCAATGCCTCCATATCAGGAGCAGAATGCGGATGTCAGGCTGAAATCGGGAGCGCATGTTCAATGGCTTCAGCAGGACTTGCTGAACTTTTCGGAATGGATTTGGATCAGATAGAATATGCTGCCGAAGTCGCGATGGAGCATCATTTGGGATTAACATGTGATCCGATTATGGGCCTTGTGCAGATTCCATGTATTGAAAGAAACGCTGTAGCAGCAATGAGAGCTATAAACTCTGTAAGCCTTGCCAATTTTCTTACACACACAAGAAAAATATCCTTTGATGTGGTTGTTGAAACAATGTACGAGACCGGGAGGGATTTATTCAGCAAATATAGAGAAACTTCAGAAGGCGGACTGGCTATTAAATACAATAAAGTTTAATGCTATAGTTTTTTGATATAAAAAATACCGTCTTGCTGTTCTGAAATTATTACAACTTGCTGTTGACAACTAGTTTTGCTTTTAGTATACTTCAAAATGCTGTTACACCGGTACGACTCTTGGGAGCATAGCTCAGCTGGGGGAGCACCTGCCTTAC
>Ga0116149_1000353_pt1 | contig 60421 bp, 55 predicted proteins | sample AD_UKC057_MetaG_FD_89787 | JGI IMG/M metagenome (GOLD analysis project Ga0116149, IMG submission 89787) | Active sludge microbial communities of municipal wastewater-treating anaerobic digesters from USA - AD_UKC057_MetaG | ecosystem: Engineered > Bioreactor > Anaerobic > Digestate | place: USA...
GCTGCCAGTGACGATCCGATGATAAAGGTTATGGAGATGACGCGGTTGATATTGACGCCGGCAAGCAGCGCCATTTGTTGATCCTGGGCCGTCGCCCGCATGGCTTTACCCATTTTGGTAAATTTCAGAAGCAAGGAAAGGGAGATCATAACGATCGCGGAGGTCAGAATAATGATAAAATCGGAAGGACCGATGAGGTGGCTGATGCTGTCCAGAAAGTCCGAAGGAGGAATCAGGTTGGGAAATGGAAGAAAATCAGAAGTTTGGGCCAGCATGACGTAATTTTGCAAAAAGATGGACATGCCGATTGCGCTGATGAGCGGGGACAGGCGCGATGCCTGACGCAGCGGTTTATAGGCAATTTTTTCTACAGTAAATCCGTATGCGGCCGAGTAGAGAACCGCGACGACGCCGGCAACCATCAGCACGGATAAACCGGTCATGCCCTTCATGGTCAAAACGGATGCGACAATCAGAGCGGTAAATGCTCCGATCATGTATATTTCGCCGTGGGCGAAGTTGATTAACTGCAAAATGCCGTAAACCATGGTGTAGCCCAGTGCGATCAAGGCATAAATACTGCCGCGAGTCAGTCCTCCCAAGAATAAGTCCCAGAAAAAATTCATGGTCTTCCGGTTAAATTATTTCAATTCCACGTAAGCACCCTTGCGGACCTGATACATGGAAAAGCCGACGCCGATGGCGTCTCCCTGTTCGTTGAATTTGATTTTACCCAACGGGGTGTCTGTTGCATACGTTCGAAGAGCCTTGCGCATGGCTTTGTAATCTGTGGATTTCGTTTTGGCCAGCGCATTGACGACCGAAAGCATGGCGCTGTAGGCATTGAGATAAAATGCTCCCGGTTCCGTTCCGTAGGCTTTTTGATGTTCGGCAATGGCATTAACGGCGAGGGGATTTTTTGTGGTGTCTTTCGGCCCGGATGCATAAACGCCTTCGGCCGATGCTGCCGCTACCTTAATAAATGTCTGATCCTTGACGCCGTCATCAGAGATGAAAACCGTTTTCATGCCTCTTTTGCGCATCAGTTGCACAACGGATGCGGCTTCCGGATGATAGCCTCCGTATATCACCGCATCTGCTCGAGAATATTTGATTTTCTGAACGATTGCCGAATAATCGACGGCGCCCGGTGTGATGCCTTCGTAAAGAACAATTTTTGCGCTTCGGGATTCTTCAAGGAATTTTTTTGCGAATTCCGCAAAACCTTTGCCATAGTCGCCTTTGTCGTGGATCACAGCGAAATTTTTCAGTTTTAGCTTTTGAATGGCGAAATCCACAACCAGTTTTGCCTGTGCGTCATCTGGAGCGATGGTGCGGTGGAAGTTTGGATACCGGCCGGAAATCGTAAGTTCCGGGCTTGTTGCTGAAGGCGAAACAACAATGATGTTCGCATCTTGATACGTGCGCAGGGCCGCTTTGGTCGCTCCGCTGCAAATATGGCCGATGACGGCATGAACTTTGGCGGAAACCAGTTTGGTTGCGGCATTGGTCGCCAGTTCAGGTTTGCAGGCTTCATCTTGAATCATTAACTGCAATTTTTTTCCGGAAATGCCCCCCTGGTTGTTCACTTTTTTTACAATGAGTTCCGCCGCCCTTACGGTGGGAAGACCATAAGAAGCCAGATCGCCGGTGTGAGCGCCCGCAATGCCGATTTTTATGGTTTCCTGGCCGAAGACGGGGTGAGGCTGGCCGAAGGCGATGAAAAGAACAATTATCGGAATCCATTGAAGAAGTTTGATTTTTTTCATTGTTTTTTACTCCCGGACAAGCTAATGAGGTTTTACTACTTGAAAAGGCCTGTTGCGTCAAGACAGAAGTGAAATGGCATGGGCAAAGAAATACCGGTGAAAGACGTCAAGAACTTGTTCTTCAATCAAGACATGAAACAAATCAAGGCCATGGGGCTTTCGAAGCGGGATCTGGAAAAACAGATGGAGGTCTTTTCCAGAGGGCCGAATTATTGGAGATTAATCAGACCCTGCATGCCGGGTGATGGTGTTCTGTCGGTCTCCTCCAACCAAAGAAAAACCTTTGTCGGCCAATTTGAAGCAAAAGCAGGTAAATACCGGCTGTTGAAATTTGTGCCCGCCTCCGGAGCCGCCAGCCGCATGTTTGCCGGGTGGTTTGCTGCCGCCAGCCAGGGAAGTTTCGGATCTGACAAGTCAGACAAAACTTTCTTCCGTCATCTGAAAAAAATGCCTTTTGCATCGTTGATCGAAAAGGATCAGACGGCCGGTCTGGATGCGAAGAAAGAAAAACTATCTGATTTGTTGAATTTTATTTTAACCTCCGATGGTCATAATTTTGGAAATCTGCCCAAGGCTTTGATATTATTTCATTGTTATCCGGACGGCGAGATCAGGACGGCACTTGAGGAGCACCTGGTCGAGGCGGGAGCCTATCTTGGCGACTGTCGGAATACTTGTCGTCTTCATTTTACGTTGTCGGAAGAGCACGTAGAAAAAGTGATGGAGAGGATGAAAAACGTTCAGGCCAAATACGAAAAGATGTTTCAGGTCCGGATGGATATTTCATATTCGATTCAATCGCCGGCGACCAGGATGATCGCTATTGACGAGCAGGGTTTTCCCCTCCGCGATGGGGAAGGGCGGCTGGTGTTTCGTCCCGGAGGCCATGGTGCGCTTTTGCGGAATCTATCGGCTCTGGATGCCGATTTTGTGTTTGTGAAAAATATTGATAATATTGTGAGGCAGGATTTTCTAGACAAGCTTTTGCCTTATAAAAAAATGTTGGGCGGTCTGGCCATACAGATTCGAGAAACTGTTTTTTCCATGCTGCAAAATTTGGAAAGCGGCCAGATTTCAGATTCTGTCTTGAGCGGCTATGAAGATTACTGCCGGCAAGTCTTCCATATGGCTTTTCCAGCCGGGGATGACCGTTTGTCTTTGCCGCAACAACGGAAGAAATTGTTTATCCTTCTCAATCGGCCGTTACGGATTTGCGCAGTGGTGAAAAACCAGGGCGAACCAGGCGGAGGGCCTTTCTGGGTGGAAGAAAAGGATGGAGGGCGGACATTGCAAATTGTTGAACATGCTCATGTTGATCCTTTGGACGCCGAACAGCAGAATATTTGGAAACGGGCGGCATACTTTAACCCGGTGGATATGGTGTGTTGTCTTCGGAATTATCAGGGCGAAAAGTTTGATCTGAAAAAATATGTCCATCGGGACGTATATCTTCTATCTTCCAAAACGGAAAAAGGCAGAAAAATTTTGTGTCAGGAGCTTCCGGGGCTCTGGAACGGCGGTATGGCTTACTGGAATACGGTTTTTGTGGAAATGCCCCTGGCCGTTTTCAATCCGGTCAAAACGGTTGACGATCTTCTTCGTATCCGGCACGCGGGTGGAATGGTTTCCCGGTAGTTCAGCCGTAGCTTAGAAGACGCTATATCATATGGTGAGCGCATTCTTCGGGTGTGGCGGAAGAACAGAGCAGTCGAGTGGTTTCTCGCCGGTTTCTGCAGGTGACTTCCACCTGGATATTGTTAGGTGCGTCGGAATAACGGACGGAAAGCGCGGCGGCAAACGGCAGGGCGTAAGAAGTTCCGTAAGGAACCAGAACATACGGGCCCGGGTAGCCGGCCACTATGCAAGTCCAGTCTTCATCCCCGGTCAAATTTCGCAGCGCGTCGTTATCGGCTTTATTTCGACCAACGATGATTTTTGATCCGCTTGCGTCCCGGAAGTGCCTGCCGAATTTTAACAAATGATAATCGCGGATTTGGCACTCATTTGTATTATTCATCAGTTCACGAAGACGTCTGGAAAATTCCGGGTCTGTCAGCAGGCAGCCTCCGGCGGGAGGCGGATAATGGTGAATGCCGAATTCTTGTGCCAGATGCATTTGTTCTTTGCGTCCGCGTCCGGAAATGGACAAAAGTTGTGTGCGGTCAAGTTTTCCTTCCCGCTCAGCTTTGATGGGATCCAGAAGCTGTGCAGAGAGCGGCCGTAAAATACTGTCTGCATATCCGGAGTTTTTTGCCACGAGGTAAAGGGACTGTTTCGTTTGTGACATCGGGCGTTGTCCAAGAACTTCGCCTGTGATTAAAAAATCCGCACCGATCTCTTTCATTTTTTCACCGGCAATTTTCAGCATCAGCGTATGGCAGTCGATGCACGGGTTCATACACTTTCCGTAGCCGTAACGAGGAGATTTCAGCATGTACAGATGTTCTTCCGTGATATCTTGGACGATCAGAGGCAACTGAATCTGCCCGGCTGCCTCCCGGGCCTTGGAATCGTTAAAAAATGGGGTGGTGAAGGTAAGGCCCGTCACGTTAATGTTTTGCTTCTGAATCAGTTTCACGGCCAGAATGCTGTCCAGCCCGCCGGAAAAAAGAGCAATGGTTTTCAAGTTTCTACTCCTGTGTGGTTCAGTATCGCACCATGTTTGCTGACCAGACCTCCTTGATCAAGCCGCGCAGTTTCTGGTGCATGTCGAAATCCACAACGTAAGTGATAGGGTCGGTTTTGATTTTCGTTCCCTGGAAACCAATGGAATAGGGAAACGGATGGTCTGACGGACCGGATAAAGTAAAATAACCGGACGCAAAGGCTACCTGAAAACTGCGGAGAATTTTTTCCATATTTTGAGCCGGCGGGTCCTGGGGCGAGAGAAAAAGAAGCTCATTTCCTGTTTTATTGAGGATTTCAATGAATTGTGGCGGAAGTGAACGAAGGAAAATGAGAATTTTTTTATTGGGTCGGGTTGCGACAAGGTCTGCTTTGACCGAAAGTTGAAATCCGTCGCGTTCAGTATTGAAAATGCCGACATCAACGTCTTTTTCCGCAGGAAGGTTTAAATAGGTCAACAGTTCGTATGCAAAATTCTTTGTGGATTCTCTGGGCAGAACCTTCATTGGCGGTAGAGAGTAAATTTCTTCCGGTTTGTCGATAAGACCGGTTTCCGGAGAAAATTCCGTAATCAAAAAAGAATGGGTGCGCGTGAAACTGACGACAGCTCTGGGAAGCAGGGAATTGGTTTCTTCGATGAACCGCAGCCCTTGCGTCTTGGGAAAAGTCGGCTTTGATGTTTTTCTTGAAATCAACCAATCCAGAATGACGTACACAGATGGAAAAGAACCAACCATGACGGGGTTTTGTGCTTTGGTAATTTCAAAAGTCTTGGTTTTATTGAATATTTTACTAAGAATAGCGATGACGTTGTCTTTTTCATCAATGGGGACCAGAGAATAATTTTTTCCGTAATTACTGAAGATCTTGTTGAGGTGACTGCCGGAGCGGTTTGCAAAATCCAGAAAAAGAGTTGTCGAATCGTCCAGTTCCACGACAGGCATGACGGAACATTCAATCGTCAATTGCTCGGTTTTGGTGATGGGCAGATAGTATTTGCCGCTGGTGATCATGTTTCCGTTCATTTGCCGAATAATGTGCTTGATAACGGCTAGTTTCGTCGCGGGAGTCATCGTAATGGTTTGTTTCGAGCTTTCTGCGGGAATGGATTGCGAAAGGGAAGGATCTATTTCTTCGGAATCGTCAATCATACCGGAAGATGGGATTTTCTGATCCCCAGGCTTTGAAGTTGTTTGTCCTTGGGGAAGGCGGATGACCTGGCCTGCGTAAATTCTGTTGATATTTTTGATAGAAGGATTCAAGGTTTGTATCGTGCGCAGCATCTGTTGTGAGCTATTTGATATTTGAAGTTCACGATGAAGAATTCGCACGAGATTGTCGCCTTTTTTTACTTGATAGGTGAAAGATGGGGTGGAATCCGGAACCGGCGGTTTGGCGGACAAAGAGATTGTTTTTTTTGGCAAGGACTTTCCCGGCAGATAGAGGGTTTGTCCTGCATATAATTTGTCTGGATGGGTCAGATGGGGGTTCAATTCTCTGGTCATCCGGTAGTAGCGGGGAATATCTTTTTGCTTGATGCCGGGGATCCGGCAAATAATGGATGAAAGCACATCTCCGGGTTGAACCGTATAAGAACTACGGGGTGATTTCTGGCGGTTATCGGCCGTTTTACTGAACGTGAGCTGGGCCGTATCTTCTTTCGGATGGTTGGCTTGCGCGGAGCACACAAGAGCTGAAGTAAGAAGAATGATGAAATTCAAAAGAATTTTATTTCTCATGATCCGTCTCCGTCAGTAAGGGTATTAGACAACTTTTTTCATGGCGGCGATGGCAACTTCGATTTGATCATCGTCCGGTTCCCGAGTGGTGATTTTTTGCAGGGCCAGCCCTGGCCAGCTTAAAATCTGTGCCAGCTTGTAATGGCTGTATTTACCGGTAAAACGGATGGCTTCATAAGAAATGCCTGCAATAACAGGCATCAGCATAATTTTATAAAGAACACGATGCAAAAAGTCCGGCCGTCCCAATAAAGAGAAAACCAGAATGGAAACAATCATGACAAAAAGAATAAAGCTGGTGCCGCATCGGGGATGACGGGTGGAGTATTTTTTTACATTTTCAATGGTTAGTTCCCGGCCATCCTCCCAAGCGAAAACCGTTTTATGTTCTGCACCGTGATACATGTAGACCCGGCGCATATCATCCATTAAAAGCGTAGCGGACAGAAAACATAAAAACATGCCCAAGCGGACGCAACCTTCCAGAATATTTAATAGAATCAGGCTGTCGACGTATGTTTTGATTTTGGTGAAGAAAAAAGCCGGGACGACGACAAAGAAAAAAATGGCGATGACAAGGCTGACCAAAAGAGATACGTACATTTCCCAGCCTTGAGGTTTTTTTTCTTCTTCCGAAAGAGCCACTTCCGCAGAAAACATCAAACACTTGATACCGATAATCATCATTTCAAATAAAGAGATGGTTCCCCGAACGAACATCAGCCCCAATATTTTATAACGCTGGGTCAGAGGGACATATTTCCGTTCCTGAAAGACAATTTCTCCATCCGGTTTCCGGACAGCCGCGGCGATATTTTCGCCATGACGCATCATGACACCTTCCAGAATGGCCTGTCCTCCGGCGATATCGTTTGAGTTTGGTTTACAGCCCATGAAATTCTTAACCATGCTCCGTTGTTTTCTGCATGGATTTCTTATCGTATTTAACGAAGACTGTCAAATTATGATTTGAATATAAATGGTTGACATGAATATAAATGGTTGTTGCATGTTTCTTTCGGAATGTTATAATGGAATTCATTTATTTTCAGGAGGATGTGAAATGGCTTCTGTGGATTCTTCGTCCGTCGCATTTGTCAAGGAGTATCAGGATCGATTTGAAAAAAAAATGAAGGAACATGAGATTGAACTTTTGGAGCACTGGAAAGGGCAGCTTGAAAAAATTGAAAACTCAAGGCCGGACAGCATTGCGTCTTTGCTTCTGCAGTTGAGAAAAATGTCGGAGATGATGTCCAATCGTATCAAAGTGCTAAAAAAAGGGTGAACATGGACAGTGTGGTTGATTTCTTATTTGAAGCGGGTATGCTTTGCAAGACTCCGCGCAGTGGTTACCAATTTCTGGGAAGCGGCCGGGAATCCGTGGCGGAACATATTCTACGGACTGCGTTTATTGGTTATGTCCTTTGTAAAATCAATGTGTCCCTTGATGAAAATCGTGTGCTGAAAATGTGCCTTTTTCATGATTTACCGGAAGCGCGCACGGGAGACATGAATTACGTCAATAAAAAGTACGTGGAGGTGGATGAGGCCAAGGCGGTTCGGGAATTGACCGAAGGCCTTTTTTTTGGGGATGATATCAGGGAAACAATAAACGAATTCAATAATATGGAAACTCAGGAGGCCCGGAGTGTCCGCGATGCCGACCAGATTGCGCTGATTCTACAGTTGAAGGAGTGTGGCGATTTGGGAAATAAATATGCTGATGAATGGATCCAGTACGCGCTGCAGCGGCTTGTCACGGAAGAAGGAAAGACCTTGGCGGACCGGATTCTTCAAACGGATTTCTCACACTGGTGGTTCAAAGAAAAAAACGATTGGTGGATCAACGGAAAAAACCGCTGACGATTTCAGGAGCGAAAACGAAATGGTTCAAAAAACGATAATTTTTCTGTGGGTGGCTGTCATGCTTCTGTCTTCTTGCGCACATCAGTTTGGTGAGACAGGCATTTCCAAGCCGGATGAATACACACGTACATTCGAGGCCAAGGAGCGGGTTATTCTCAAGGCGGTTGCCCGCCTGATCGAGGAAAAGAACAACGGAGACAAGGTATCCATTGATTTTGTCAATAACCGGGTGGATTCCGATTATGTGGTTTCAGACGATTGGAGAACAAAAACGAGCGCTCGGGTGACCAGGCTCAACTGGAAGGAATGCAAAGTTACACTGGCCATTACCACTGAAAAAAAAACCCAAACGGGCTGGGAAATGCGCCGTCTGTTGGGAAAAAAACAGTATGACAGCTTTTTCAGCTTGCTGGAATTGAAGATTTACGAAGAGATGGCAAACGTTGAATGAAAAAAAGAAGAAGTGCGGGAACTTCCTCCTCCAATTAAGGATCGGGAACTTCTTGCAGAAATACGCGATTTGCTGAAAAAATAAATTCGCCGCATACTGGATCAAAAGCTGAAAGTCAATTGGAGATCACGAATAGCATAGCGGACAGGATGTCGATTGAGCATGAAGCGCCTCCCGCTTGTCGGAAAGCGCTTCATGAATCGTATCGGACTATTTTCTGGAATTGCGGAAAAATCCCATCAGGAATTCGGTATCCTTTGGGGATAAGTCAAATTTAAACACAGCTTTTTCAATCAGCATGTGCAACGGTTGATTGGTACTGTCTTCAAGAGAATCGGAAATCCACTTGATCGCTTTTTGCATATTTTCGCTTTCCGGCATAACGGTTGCCATTACTTGAACACCTCCTCATTTTTTTTGAATATCATTCTTCTGTGTTTCACCAATAGTGTTTTTCTATCTGGTTTCTCCTTACTACAATATTATGGAAAAATTAACAAAATTTTATATAAATTTGACAATCCGCTATTCATGGCTAAGTTTTGAAAACTTAACAATCTATGAAGGAAAGGAGAGATAAGATGGCCAATTCAATCAAGGGGACAAAGACAGAAAAAAACCTGCTGGCTTCTTTTGCCGGTGAATCGCAGGCGCGAAATCGCTACACGTTTTTTGCCAGTGTGGCGAAAAAAGAGGGATACGAGCAGATTTCACGATTTTTCTTGGAAACGGCGGATAATGAAAAAGAACATGCAAAAGTTTTTTTTAAGTATCTGGAAGGAGGAGAAGTGGAGATCACCGCTTCTTATCCTGCAGGTGTGATTGGAGACACCAAAAGCAACCTGGAGGCTGCGGCGTCAGGTGAAAATATGGAATGGACAGTTCTTTACGCAGATGCTGCCAAAGTGGCCAGAGAAGAAGGCTTTCCCGATGTGGCTCGATCGTTTGAGCAGATTGCCAAGGTAGAAATGTTTCATGAAGAAAGGTATCGGCGACTTGCCGCGAACATCGCTTCCGGAGAGGCATTCAAAAAGCAGGATAAGGTGAAGTGGCATTGTATCAATTGTGGCTATGTTCATGAAGGGGCTGAAGCGCCCAAAGAATGTCCAGCCTGCAAGCATCCTCAATCCTATTATGAAGTACTGGCTGAAAATTATTAACAAATGATTTTTTCCGGAAAACGTTTTTCCTTCAAAGCCCGCTTGCAAAACAAGCGGGTCTTTGTTTATGGGAGATAAGGAATCAAAGCCCATAATCCACCACCAAAAAAAAAGAAAAACCTCGTTGAACCTGTGGTAGCAGGGTGATAGAGTAATTGCGCAAACAAAAAAACTATCATCAACGAGGTGGCAGGTCGGAAGCATTGCCCCACAAGCCACTTAACCAAGCCCGCTTCTTTCGCAGGACGGACAATGGCAGATGATTGTTGTTACCGGTACTGCCTCTCGCTCGGTCGAGTCAAAAAGAATCGACCGAACATGGGCATAATCCCTACAGCGTCCTTTTTATTAAAATCAATCATTGAGTAATTTAAGTCCACTCATTGAGTAATATGCCTTGTTATTGTTAATAATCAATGATAATAAGGCATTATGGAATATAAAAGAGACCTCTATTTTCGTCTTTTAAATATGCTGTCAAAGCAGACGCCTGTGGTTCACGTTTTAATTGGGCCAAGGCAGGTGGGTAAAACAACCATTGCGCGGCAGATTCGGGAATCTATTGATTTTCCCGCCATTTATGCGTCAGCTGACAGCCCTGTGCCGCTGGATGCGTTTTGGATTGAAATGCAATGGCGGCGGGCGGTTTCTGAAGGCAGCGCCCTCAATCTGCCGGTTTTGCTGATTCTGGATGAAGTGCAGAAAGTTCCTGGCTGGAGCGAAACCCTTAAACTTCTGTGGGATGGACGGACAAATGCGCCGGAAATTCGCGTGCTGATTCTGGGCTCGTCTTCGCTGCTCATGCAGGAAGGGCTTACCGAGTCTCTGGCCGGACGGTTTTATCTTCACCGCTGCCAACACTGGAGCTGTCTGGAATGCAAATCAGCTTTTGGCTGGTCGCTTGAGCAATGGCTCTACTTTGGAGGCTATCCCGGGGCGACGGCATTTATCCACGATGAGTCCACATGGAAACGTTATGTTGTCGATTCACTGATTGAAACCGTTTTGGCTCGCGACGTGCTTCAAATGAGCCGGATTGCCAAGCCTGTTCTTCTCCGCCATCTGTTTGCGCTTGCCGCCACCTTGCCCGCGCAATGCATTTCATTTACGAAGATGCTGGGGCAACTGCATGACGCCGGCAATACCACAACGCTTGCCCATTATTTAAAACTGCTGGAAGCGGCTTTTCTGGTCAGTGGTCTGGAGCTTTTCTCTCGCAATAAAACGCGTAGGCGTGGCAGCAGTCCAAAACTGGTAATCTGGAACAATGCGTTGATCAACTCCCTTTCCACGCGAACAATGGAGCAGGCGATGGGTGATGCGATCTGGCGCGGCAGGCTGGTTGAAAATGCGGTGGGCGCAAATTTATGTGGCAATCTCAATTCCATCGAATACAGCGTCACCTATTGGCGTGAAGGAAACTATGAAGTGGATTATGTAGTGGCCAGAGGCCGTGATATCTGGGCCATTGAGGTTAAAAGCGGCGCGAGCGGAAAAACTTCCGGGCTGGCGCGTTTTCTGAAAGCTTATCCCGAAGCAAAAGCTCTGATGATTGGCGGGCAGGGTATTCCGTTGGATGATTTTTTCAACCGCGATGTTCACCATTGGCTGGTCTGATTATGAATATTTCCGCCAGCCATTCTTAAAAAAGAGGGGAGCTGGCAAGCTTCATTCAATGACATTGATATACATCCTGATCATTTCCGCGGTAAAACAGCTTTCAGGATTGTCGTTAATTGCAGCGAAAAGCCGTGACGACGGCGGACGTTGTCACGGCTGAAAAATTATTTGCGCACCTAAACCGAGCAAACAGGCAATTTCCGCCTGCTCATATTTAACGGAAAAGCCAGAGGCGATTTGGTTCGGCCATTATTAGGGACGTGTGCCGGCTTTATACTGATCTTCAGTTATTTCAATTACTTCTGACTGCGGCAACGTTACCTTGGTTCTTGATGTTTCGTCTTTGAACTGGATTACGCCATTGCCTTTATTGTCGATGCTGTCCGTATAATAGACCTTGTTTGAAACCGGGTCCACAACCTTGTAATAGCTTGCACATCCAAAAATGACGAAGATGAAAACAAACGACAAACAATACAACAAAACCCTTTTTCTCATTTCTGTTTCTCCCTTCCTGATATTGTGGTTCACCTTTTGATCGTGAACAGCCGGTTTCCGTATGTATTGGAACCTTTCTCACGTCAACCGAGGCATACAGCGTGAGTAATTGCGTGTCAAGGCAAAAGTAAAACCGGGGTAGTTGGGGGCATCATTCAAAATATCAATTCATCTTCAAATGGAAAAACTGGCTTAATGATTTGTCCCCGCCGCCCGGTTGGCCGCGGCAATCGACTGATGTGTTAGATCAATGGACTGGCCGAGGGTGTTCAGGGTCTGGCTGGAATTATGAAAGCCCATGGAGTTTTCCGCCAACACAAAACGACAATCAGGACAAACAGGAAAACAGCCGCCAGAATTTTTAAAAGCATATTTTTACTTTTCAACTTGAATTCCTCCTTGGTCTTTTCCTCTGCCGTGAACCAGATAACGATGGCACTTCAGGCAACAGGCAATCAGCTTCTTCCTGCGCCATCGGCGTGGCGGCAATGGTCGATGCATGACAGCGGATACAATTGCCGTTGATGATTTTACGGGCATTGGTGGATAAGCCGATGCCAATCTGATAATCACCCATCGTTTCATGAATTAAATCATTGATGCCGGCCTTCGCTATGAAGAAGTCTTTGACTAAGCAGTCAATTGGAAGTACTTTTATTAGCGCCATACGCTGTTATGGTTTTCGTTGATCCTGAAGGAAAGGTAATTTTGGCAGGTGGTGTTCATAAATTAGTCAGTTAGGGAGCACAGCAAAGCTTTTGAGGGTTTTCCTACCGGTCTGTCTTTGTAAATACGTTGGAGACAATGGAAATGAAAGAAATAAGGGTGTTATGATCTCAATAGCTAGAAAAACGGTTATCCTCATTCTGCTGGTTTCGTTTTACACAGTCGGATATCTTGGCATCAACCGGCTGAATGCCTATCGGGATTCTTATTATGATGTTTCGTTTTGGTTTGAAAAGGACATTCCTTTTGTTCCCTCTTTCATCATCGCCTACTCCTTGGTTTTTGTTCTGGTGGCGATTTTATTTTTGATGCTTGAAAATATGGCGGATTTCCGGGAGATGGTCACGCGATTTTTCATTATGACCTTGATTTGTTTTGCTTTTTTTCTGATTTTGCCCGTACGGATGAACTTTCGGCCGGAAATGGTCATGACCGACGACTGGATAACGCAAGCTGTTTGTTTTTACTTCTGGATTGATCAGCCTTATAATCTCTTTCCTTCCATGCACTTGTCTGCGTCATTCTTTTCCGCTTTTTACTGTCTGAGCAAGAAAAGGATGGTTGGATATGTATCCATGATCATGGCAATTCTTGTCGGCATATCCGTGGTTCTGCTTAAACAACATTACATTTTGGACGTCGTGGCCGGTTTTCTGTTGGCCTTTTGCTGTTTCTTTTTTTCTTGCACGCGTTTTAAATCCCTTTTCCGGAGAGCGTAACCTGCAGATTAAATGATTATGGGCGCAAGTTACTGGTTTTCATTTCAAAACGTTAGGCTGTAGGTAAGCAGGCTTGACCAATCCATGCCTCGGCTGGACAGACCCTTCATGAACATGATTCCCAGAGATTGATGATCCGTAAGCGTCCGGGTGTAGGATGTGCCGACCAGAGAGCGGTGGCCTCCGTCAATTCTCTGATCCGGTCCGTATCCCGTAGAAAAAATACTGAAAGAATTCTTTGCATCCGGAGTGTAATCCACTTCGATGCCCATTTCGAGATCAAGATAATTCGGATCGCCTTGTTCGTCAGCCGCATAGGTTGATCCGACGGACAAGCTGATCTCCCAGGCGCCCAGCGTCCGGCTGACAAGCAATGTCAGCGTGGGCTCTATGCCCGGCTCGCGAAAGGCTTTATCTCCCGTGGGAAACAAAATGTATCCCGAAATCGCCAATGTCCAGTCGTTTTTGGCATAGAATTTCCATTTGGCCCCCGCGTAAATATCTGACAATCCAAAGTCAGGGTTCTGATAGGAAAGAAAATCGCTTCCAATGCCGATTTCCAGGGAGGGAGCGACATTTGCCTTAAAGAACAAACCCATATTCATCCAATCCTCGGAGTCTGTTTTGTATTTGTAATAGCAGGGAGTCATTTCCAAAAGAAATTGACCTTCTTTGAGATCCTGCGATTTCTCCTGGGTGATTTTGCGAAGCGTTGGCCGATCGTCCTGCGCGCTTGAAATCCATGGGGTGGTGGTTCCGGCAAAAAGCATCAGGATGGTCATGACCAGCAAAACTTTCTTTGTTTCCATTTGTTCTTTGCACCTCTTATGAAGAGGTACATCAAGCTGAAAATCAAATAAATGTCAATTCCATTGCTTCAGACCTATGAAAAATCCCCAATATGGGTTATATATGCCCATAATTTTTTGTGACTTTATTGTTGGTAAGGCATAATGCCCCATTTTGTCTGCTTTTCATTCATCTGGATAATGGTTCATTTTAAAATTATAATATAATATTACAATTACTTATGATATCTATCATGCTTTGGTTCCTAACTGGCTCACTTCCTGCTTGACAGTGAAAATTCAACACACGAGGATCATGAATGAAGGAGAATCTTATGACCATTGAAAACCTCAGCAGGCGGGATTTTATAAAAAAAACAGCGTTATTGACGGCTGCAGTTTCATTGCCATTCGTCAGCAGTATCAGCTGCACTTCAGCGGGGGATGCCTTACTGAAAAATACCGTAATTATTGATGTGAAAACCGGCAATTTGATTCGGGGTAAGATGATATTAATTAAAGAGGGCCGGATTCTGGATATCATCGACAGCACATTTGAGAGGAATATTACCGCCGAAAAAACCTATGATCTGCAAGGGCAGTATATCATACCCGGTCTGATCAATGCTCATACCCATATGTCCATGCCCTGCTCAATATCTTTCCTCGATTCCCATGTTTTGCCGGAACTCATACCGTTATTCTATGAACAGAGCGCTAAAAATGCCCTGGAATGCGTCAAGCACGGGGTGACCACCGTACGCGACCTGGGAGCCATGTTTAATGTCTGCGAGGTTCTGAAAAAGAAAATTTCAAGTAAATTAATACCGGGGCCACGTATCATCACAGGTTCCGTTTTAGATGTAACCGGAAGTTTCATGAATGCAGCTTTCGGCCTGCTGTCCGATCCGTTTTTAAATTATTTCCAATACGTAAATTCCGCAAGCCAGGCCGTCAAGTCCGTTGAAGACGTAAAAAAGGATGGGATGGGATGGATCAAATTATACCACCAGGTAGAAGGTATGGCTAAACCCCTGCCTCAATTTGCCATTATGAGCAATAGCCTGGCAAAAACCGTTTGCGACGAAGCTCGCCGCCAGGGCGTACCGGTTGCCCAGCATGTCACGGATTCCACGGGATTTATCAAGGGGCTGAACGCCGGAGTCACGACATTTGAGCATATGATCATTGACCGGGAAATCACCAGCGATGAAATGAAGCAGTTGATTGATAAGAATATCAGTTTCGTGCCCACGGCAACCGTGGGATACGCCTTATGCTACAAGACCAAAAACGATCCGGACTGGTCATCCGGAACCAAAAGATGGATAGCAGACGAACGCAATAGACTCCTTCCCGGCATGATTGATGAGTATTTAGTACCTGATTACGCGGCTGCACAAAAAAACGCTTTTGCCGACTACATGAATCCGGATTACTTTAATACTTTTGAACTCACCGACCCGATAAAATTGAATCCGGATGCCTTTATCGGCACTTTGACGAATGGTATGAACAATATATTGGCCATCAACGATGCAGGTGTAAAATGTGGATGCGGAAATGACGGAGGCATGCCCTTTCTTTTCCCCGGAGCAATGGGGCTGGAAATGCATTTACTCAAAGAAAACGGTTGTTCTCCTGTTGACGTCCTGAAAATGGCCACGATCAATAACGCAGAGATTCTCGGACTGGACAAGGATTTGGGCAGCATAGAAAAAGGAAAGATAGCCGACCTTGCGGTTTTCGCAGGTAATCCTCTGGAAAGCTTTGAAAACACGTTCAAAGCCAGTTACGTGTTCCAGAACGGCAAACTTGTTCATTCATAAAAACGGGATCGTCGCGGCATCCGTCATCAGAATGATCCTGCCTGGTGTGCCAAGGAATGGAATCAGGAGACGATTCTATATATTTGCATGCTCTTCTTCACGCGTTCCCGGAGGGCCGGATTTCTTTTTGAAAAATTCGTAATAAAGAAGCGGCACGCCGATCAAGGTCAGCAGGGTCGATGAAACGGCGCCGAACATCATGGCAATGGCCAGTCCCTGGAAGATGGGATCAAAGAGCATCACGAAAGAGCCGACCACAACCGCCGCTGCTGTCAGCATAATGGGGCGGAAGCGAACGGCGCCGGCCAGAATGACGGCACGTTTCAGATTGCCGGTTTCCCGCCACTCCATCTGGATAAAATCAACAAGTAAAATCGAGTTCCGAACGACGATTCCGGCCAGGGCAATGAATCCGATCATGGAAGTCGCAGTAAAAAAGGCGCCGAAAATCCAGTGTCCCGGCAAAATTCCCACCAGGGTAAGGGGAATGGGAGCCATGATCACAAGAGGCGTGATAAAGTTTCGAAACCACGCCACAACCAGAATATAAATAATGACCAGCACCGCAGCGAAAGCGATGCCGAGATCACGGAATACCTCATACGTGATGTGCCACTCGCCATCCCATTTCATGGCATAGACGTCTTCCAGCCACGGTTGGGTTGCCGAATACTGGGTAAGCTCGTAGCCTTCTGGAAGTTTTAAGGTCTTGATTTTATTTTTCATTTTTAAAATGGCATACACGGGGCTTTCTTCCGTGCCTGCCACATCTCCCGTGACATAGGTCACTTTTTTCAGATTTTTGTGATAAATCGTCTTTTCTTCGATGTTTTCCCGGACATTGGCCAGTTCCGCGAGAGAAACCAGCCTACCGGTGTTTGATGGAATGGAAAGTGATTGGAGAGTATTCAGATCCGCCCGTTGCTCAAGCGGCAGACGAAGGAAAATTTCCACCGGTTCCTTTTCTGCGTCCAGATGCACAATGCCGGCGCTCCCCCCGCCCACGGCTACCCGCAATGTCCGGGCAATGGCTTCCGTAGAAATGCCGATGGCCGATGCCTTGGCTTCATCCACCTCGAAAGTGATTTTGCGCTGATCATCCTCAACAAACCAGTCCACATCAACCACACCATCTGTGGTTTCAAAGATATTTTTCACCTGTCGGGCAATTTCAATCTGGCGTGATGTGTCCGGACCGTAAATCTCGGCAACCAGCGTGGCAAGAACCGGAGGGCCGGGCGGAAGTTCTGCAATCTTGATGGCGGCGTTGTAACGTTCGCCAATGCGTTTCAACTCCGGACGCAGTCTCTTGGCGATGTCGTGGCTCTGGTCGTTGCGTTCGTTTCTGGCGGCAAAATTGACCTGGATATCCGCTACATTGCTTCCGGAACGGAGAAAGTAATGACGGACCAGACCGTTGAAATTGAATGGAGAGGCTGTGCCCACATAAGCCTGGTAATGGGTTACTTCCGGAACGGTTTTCAGATAATCCGACATTTCCCGGACGAGCGCCGCGGTTTCTTCCAGGGTTTTCCCTTCCGGCATGTCGATTACGACCTGAAGCTCGCTTTTATTGTCAAAAGGAAGCATTTTCATGGTAACCGCCTTGAGCGGAATCAGGATCAATGCCAGAAGAAGCAGCGCAGCAATGACGCCGAAAGCCAGCAGGCGTTTTTTCCTTGCTTCGATTAAGGGAGTCAGAAGTTTTCCATAGATGCCTTCCTCGGCATGGTTTTCTCCCTCGGCGTTTTTGCCGTGACGGGCGTTTTTCAAAACGATATAGGAAAGCCAGGGACTGACGATAAAGGCAACCAGGAGCGAAAAGAGCATGGCGGCCGAGGCGCCCACCGGGATGGGGCGCATGTAGGGGCCCATCAGCCCCGAGACAAAAGCCATCGGGGCGAGCGCCGCGATTACCGTAAAGGTGGCCAGAATCGTGGGATTGCCCACCTCGTCCACCGCTTCGACAGCCGTATCCGGGCTGACTTTGTGCATGCGGAAGTGGCGGGTAATGTTTTCCACAACGACAATGGCATCATCCACCAGAATGCCAATGGAAAAGATCAGTGCAAAAAGAGTGACCCGGTTCAGGGTATATCCATAAAGATAATTGATCAAAAGTGTCAAGGCCAGCGTTACCGGTACGGCGACGGCGACGACAAGCGATTCCCGCCAGCCTAAAACCAGCGCGACAAGAATAATGACCGAAATGGTGGCGATCAGCATGTGGTCAAGAAGCTCATCGGATTTGTCTTTGGCCGTTTCGCCATAGTTGCGCGTGACCGTCACCTGAACATCCGATGGAATCAGCTTGCCCTTCAGAGCTTCCACTTTTTTCAGCGCCGTATCGGCCACAATACTGGCGTTGGCGCCCTTCTGTTTGGCGACGGTGAGGGTCACGGCTTCATACTGGCCAGCTGCATCCCCCTGGAAATCATTTTTTTTAAGAGCTGATGGGCCCATTCCCATGAAAACATAGTTTGCCGGTTCTTCTGGGCCGTCGGTGATTTGCGCGACATCCCGGAGATAAACCGGCCGGCCCGTCGCTGTGGTGACGACCAGGTTTTCCACATCGCGGCTGTTCTTGAGAAAACGTCCCGTTTCGACAAGGGTTTCGCGGTTGCCACTGGAAAAACTGCCGGAGGGGATCACCACATTGGCCTGCTCCAGCGCTTTCATGATCTGGAATGCCGAAAGCGAGTAGGCTTTCAGACGCTGGGCGTCCAGCGTTACGCGGACTTGGCGTTTTTGGCCGCCGATGACGGAAAATTCGGCGACGTGAGCATCCTTTTTGATTTCACTGCAAAGCTCTGTCGCAATTCGCCTAAGCTCATAACCCGTATAGATGGGATTCGGGCTCCACAGGGTCAGAGACAGCACAGGAACGTCGTCGATAGATTTGGGTTTCACCAGGGGTTGGGAAACCCCCGGCGGAATTTTGTCGAAGTTGGACCAGAGCTTGTTGTAGAGCTTGATCAGACTGTCTTCCATATTTTCGCCCACGTAAAACCGGACGATGGTCATGTTGAAGCCGGGACGGACAATGGAATAAACGTATTCCACGCCTTTGATTTCCCACAAAAGCTTTTCCATGGGGATCGTGACCCGCTCTTCCACCTCTTTGGGCGTTGCCCCCGGATAAGAAACAAAGATATCAATCATCGGGACGACAATTTGGGGTTCTTCTTCGCGCGGCGTCACCAAGACGGCGAAAATCCCCAGAAGCAGGGCTGCCGCCACAAGCAAAGGCGTCAGCTTGGAGCGGATAAAGGCATGGGCGATTTTACCGGAAATCCCGATCCCCTTCATTTTGCCGCCCCCCCGGAAACGACGCCTCCGTCCATTGCCCGTTCAGTTCCCCGAACGATAATTCTTTCCCGCGGAGCTAATCCGGAAAGGATCTCCCTTCCGGAGGCATAAACGGCGCCTGTCCGGACAAGGCGGTAGGAGAGAATATTCCGATTGTTGACAACATACACGCCGGTTAACTGGCCTTTGCGCACAAGAGCGCTTTCCGGAACCAGAAGGACCTCCTTATTGCCGGTAGGAATACGAACCCGGGTGAAAATGCCGCTTGCGAGCGCCTGATCCTTGATTTCCACCTTGATTCTAAAGGTGCGGGAAAGAGGGTCAACCGCGGGGATGACCGCTGTCACCTGTCCTTCGTAAGTGCGCTTCAGGGCGTCCACCGCCACCTGGACGGACATTCCCTTCCTGACCATGCTTTGAAGGCTTTCATCAAGCGCCGCCTCGATATAGTATCGCCCGGCGGCTTCGATGACCAGAAGCGGCAGGCCGGGAGAAGCCATGCTTCCTGCGTCGATGCGCTTTTCGGTTATGCGACCGGAAAAGGGAGCAGTGACGCGGGTGTAGTTTTGATACGTTTTGGCTTCTTCGGCCAGGGTTTTGGCTCGCTCGTATTGGGCTTGGGCAATCTTCTTTTGCGTTTCGACCTGATCCATTTCCTGCTTGGTCAAGGCCTTGTCTTCATAGAGATTTTTATAGCGTTTCCACGTAGATTCCGCAAGATCCCGTTGCTGTCTTGCTTCTTCCACGGAAAGAGACGCGCCCCGAGCCCGTTCCACCGTGTCGCGGCTTTCAATCGTCAGGAGAAGCTGGCCGGCTTTCACCGGATCGCCTTCGCGGACAAAAACATCCGTGACGGTTCCCATGATTCGTGCTGCGACGACACTGGTCCGGTCTGATCGGACAATTCCCGTGGCCTCTACCGATTCTGTAACGGTTGACCCGTTGACGGAAGCGATGGTAACGCCCGATACCGCCGGTCGCTGAATTTCTTTACCCCCTTCTTTTCCCTGGCATCCCGTAGCGATCAGAAAGGCGATAATGACGGTGAGGGATGAAAGAATCCGTGTGGATATTTCAAGATGGGCCATGAGTATTCTCCTGTTTATTCGATGTTGAGGTCCTGAAGGATCGTTCCGCTTTCATGGCACAGAGTGGCCAGAGCGATTTTACTGGCGTTTTCTTGAGCCGCCATACCGGTGCGTGCCTGTTCCAGACTGGTCTGGGCATTGAGAAGTTCCGTCAAAGGAGAAAGACCGTTTTCGTAGCGCGCCTTAATCAGCCTGGTTCCTTCTCTGGCGGCCTGCAAGGACTCCCGTGCTAGGTCCACGTTCTTTACCGCTTCTTCAACATTCAGATAGGCTTCATAGATTCGGTAATCAATGCCTTTTTTTAGCGCAGCGACCTGTTCCCGGGCCTGGGAGGAAAGCTGCATGGATTTCGAGCGTTCATACTCCCGCCTGGTTCCATCAAACAAGTCCCATCGCAGAAAGGCGCCTACCTGCCAGTTGGAACCTTCCGAACCAAAAGGATGATTGTGGTCATGAAGCTGATACGTTCCGGCTGCGCCGATGTAGGGAAAATAGCCCGCTTCGGCCATGCGCACCGAATTCGAGGCATTTTTGACTCTCAATTCAGCCGCTTGCAGATCGCTACGGGCGACGGCTGCGTTTACATAGTAAGGCAATTCTTTTCGATGCAGGGGAAGAGTCGCGTCTTCCACATCAGCCGCGCCGGTCATTCCCAGAAGCAGTCCCAGTCCGCGCCTGGCCAGATGAAGATTTTTTTCCGCCACGTTTCTTTTCTGGCGGGCGTCGGTTAATGCCGTGGAGGTGCGGAGCGTGTCGGCATACTGGCCGACGCCATTGGAAAAGCGTGTCAGGGCCACACGATGGTGTTCGCGTGCATCCTCCACGCCCTGATCGGCTGCACGGAGGAATTCTCGGGCGCTGACAATCGTCAGACAGGCGCGAACAACCTGATAAGCCACATCTTCGCGCCTGCGGCCAAGTTCCGCATTTCTGGCTTGTGCTTCGGTTTTGGAGATATCCAGCCCCACCAGGGCTTTTTTCATAAACAAGGGCTGTTCCAGCGTGAGAGAGGATTGGAAATCGCTGATCGGATCGGGATGGTTCAAAGAGGAGGGATTGAAATCCTGTTGCACGATACGCGCCTGATTCAGCCGGGACATGAAAGCATAACCGGGATTGGTGGTTTGGAGGTAACGCTCCTCTATAAAAATTCGGGGAAGAAACAGGCTGCGGGCGATGCCGATATCCTTTTCTTGAGCCAGCGCGGCATTTTTCATGGCTTTCAGTTCGTGATTATCAGCAAGAGCAATCCGGATGGCCTCCATGATGGTCATTCTTGCCGACGCGTCTTCGCCTTCGGCATGGACAAGGCCGGCCGTCATGAAGATATACACCAAGATCATCGTTGCCGTGAAGACGGATTTCGGCAAGTATTGAAAACAAGAAGTTAATCCGGTCATGAAGTCCTCCTGGTTCTTCATCGGGGGAGAGATGTCGTTTTATTTTGACTTTGTTACAGAGGGGCGTTTTTCGGTTCTTTGCGCCACGCCCAGTTTTTCCAGAATGATTTCCATAAGACACCATTTTGTGAACGCCGACTGGAGAAGATTGGCTCCGACAAATGCCGTAAAGAGAAACCAGCCGGGATGATGAAACCATCCTAACGTGACGGATACAAGGACAAAGGAGCCGGCAATGGCGCGAATCCACCGTTCCATTTACAATCCTCCTTCTCCGGATAGGTTTTTTTGATTGACGGACATTTCGATTTTCCCGCTTTTCTCCGCTGCCATGTTATAGAAGTATCTAGCATAAAAAGGATAAAAGGGCAATCCTTGCGGGGAGAATCAACGTCTTCCGTTTAATCTCTCCCCTTCATTTTTTCTTTCCGGTGGATAACTGGTCTTTTTTCGAATATAAGTCATTGTATTTATATGAAAAAAATTGTAATATCTTGATATTATTTGATAATTCCTTATTGCCCAATCTTTGGGCAATAAGGAAAAAAGCGTCGCTAATTGAAAGGTTTGCATGATTGTCCACAGGGTTATGCACAGCCTTATCGACACTTCTGTTGATACTTTCCCCGCTTGCTGTCTTTTCTTCTCAAAAGATAATGTTTTCCGGTCAGTAGGGGGTGGAAAAAAAGCATTCTTGGACCGGAGTATTTCATGACCGCCTTAATTTCTTTTCATTGTTTCAGGATCTTCCCTTTCAGACTGAGCACAATTTCTTTCAGAGGAATGTTCTTTTTTGACGCTTCCATTCCTTTTTTGACGATGACCGGCATACCGGAGCAGCAGGGCACTTCCATGACGGCGGTTGTGACGCTTCTGATGTCTGCATTTTTAAAAATGTCTGCAAATTTAAGGACATACTCTTGAACATCATCAAATTTCGGACACCCCATCATGACGACCTTTCCTCGGAGCAAATTGCTATGCAGAGAAGGGAAGGCGACGGCCGTGCAATCCGCCAGAACCAGCAAGTCTGCGCCTTTGAGAAAAGGAGCGCCGGCCGGGATCAATTTAATCTGGATTGGCCAATGCGTGAGAAAGGATTCCTCCGGCTCTTGGTCCATCGGTTTCGTTTTCCCATCCGTCTGGCGGACGGGAGGCTGATGAAAAATCTGAATGTGCGTTGACGGGCAACCGCAAGGCAGCGTTTCACTCTTGTGATCGGCAAGGTGCTGTTTTACAGCCTCTTCATCAAAAGGTTGCGCTTCCCGCTCGACAATTTTCAATGCGCCGGTGGGACATTCTCCAATACATGCGCCCAGACCGTCACAAAAGGTTTCTGAAACCACTTTGGCTTTTTCGCCGACAATTTGCAAAGCGCCTTCCGCGCATCCGGTTACGCATTGTCCGCATCCATTGCAAAGTTCTTCATCGATTTCGATAATTTTGCGCAATATTTTTTCCATGTCCTCTCCTTGATCGCTTATTGTCCTTTGAGCATTGCCTCAACATCCGTTTTCGGATCCGTTATGGGCCGGATATTGAAATTGTCGACCAGAACCTTCAGAACATTGGGCGAAGCAAAAGCGGGTAGCGTCGGGCCAAGACGAATGCCCTTCACTCCCAGGGAAAGCAGCGCCAGCAAAACAGCCACCGCTTTTTGTTCATACCAGGCGACATCAAAAGAAATCGGCAGCGCATTGATGTCGGAAAGTCCAAAAACTTCTTTTAATTTCAATGCGATAACGGCCAGCGAATAGCAATCGTTGCATTGACCGGCGTCAAGCACCCTTGGAATGCCACCAATATCGCCCAATTGAAGTTTATTGTAGCGGTATTTGGCGCAGCCGGCGGTCAGAATCACCGTGTCTGCCGGAAGCGTCTGGGCGACATCGGTGTAGTAACTGCGCGTTTTGTGCCGTCCGTCACAACCGGCCATGACGATAAACCGCTTGATGGCCCCTGATTGAACTGCTTCCACAACTTTGTCGGCCAGGGCCAGAACCTGATTGTGGGCAAATCCGGTTGTCAATTCACCTTTTTCCAGCTCGGTGGGTGGTGGACAAGTTTTGGCCAGGGCGATGATTGCCGAGAAATCCTTTGCGCCGCCTTTTGCTCTGGGCGGGATATGCTGCACGCCGGGATACGCCACGACGCCCGTGGTGAAAATTCTGTTTTTGTAGGAATCCTTCACCGGAATGATGCAGTTGGTCGTCATCAAAATGGGGCCGTTGAAAGATTCAAATTCCTCGTTTTGTTTCCACCAGGCATTTCCATAATTCCCCGCGAAATGAGCGAATTTTTTAAATGCGGGATAGCTGTTGGCCGGCAGCATCTCTCCGTGTGTGTAAACGTCCACACCAGATCCATCCGTTTGCAAGAGTAGCTCTTCCAGGTCTTTGAGATCATGGCCGGAAATCAGAATGCCCGGATTGCCGCGCACACCGATATTGACCTTGGTGATTTCCGGATTTCCGTAAACGCTGGTGTTGGCTTTGTCCAGAAGAGCCATGGTGTTAACGGCGCATTCACCGGCGCGCATGACCATGGCTACCATTTCATCCACACTCAACTCCCGGGTGGTGGAAATGAGCGCTTCTCGGATAAAATCATAAATCTTTTCATCCTCATAACCCAGAACGGCGGCATGCTCGGCGTAGGCGGAAATGCCCTTGAGACCGTAAATCAACAGCATACGCAGCGAGCGGACATCCACATTTTCAATAGCCAGTATGCCGACATCGGCTGCTTTTGCAGGAAATTCGGCAATGTCATCCGAGAACCAGATGGCGGAATCATGCAAATCGGCGGGCATGTCCTTCCCGAATTTTTCCTGAAGTTCTTTGCGCAGCTTCAGGCCTTCCCGAATCAGCTCAATGACCCGGTCATTGTCAAAATTGACATTGGTAATAGTTGCGAAAAGCGCCTCGATGGTAAATCGTCCGTATTTCCTGTCCAGCGTTCCCGCAGCTTTTGCCTTTTCGGAATAAAGAGCAAGACCTTTTAAAACATAGACCAGCAGATCTTGCAGATTAGCGGTTTCCCCTGTTTTGCCGCAAACTCCCCGAACATTGCAGCCTTCATTCCTTGCCGTTTCCTGACACTGAAAACAAAACATAAAACACCTCCTGAAAAAGAAATTTATTTTGCTGTTTCGTGATGAGTATAGCGAAATGATTTCACCTTTCCTTGACTTATGTTAAGAACAGGGTCCATATTTTCTCCAAAGGACGTAAGTGATGAATAAAGTAAGGAATATTTTAAACCAGTGCCAGCTTTTCGGTGGACTTCCCGAAGAACATATTTCAGAAATTGAAAAAATTGCAGTCGGGAAAAAATTCAACAAGGGGAATATCATTTTTAATGACGGTGATGACGGCACGGGTTTTTATCTGATTGCCTCGGGAAGTGTCAAAATTTACAAACTTTCTCCGGAAGGCAAAGAGCAAATTCTGCATATCGTGAAGGAAGGAGACACCATCGGCGCCGTGCCGGTTTTTTCAGGACAATCCTTTCCCGCCAATGCCTGTGCGATTTCTTCCTGCCATCTGCTATTTTTTGACCGGAAAAAGTTTATCCAGCTCATTACCGGCAAGCCGGCGCTGACAATGAATCTTCTGGCATTGCTTTCCGCGCGCCTGCGTGAATTCACCATCCAGGTAGAAAATCTTTCCCTCAAGGACATTCCGGGCCGCCTGGCTTCCTATCTTTTATATCTTTCAAAGGAGCAGGAAAATATCCATTGCGTGAAACTGAATATCTCCAAGGCGCAACTAGCCAACCTCCTGGGCACGGGACCGGAATCTCTTTCACGCGTTCTGGGCAATATGAAAAACAAAAAAATAATCGAAGAAAAAGGCGCCGACATTCGACTGCGCAACCGTGAACAGCTTCAGGAACTTGCCGAAAAAGGCAAACGATCCTCAAATCCATAACTCCTTGCCTGGGGAACATGAAGGAAAATATCGCAAGGGCGATAGAAAAGTCTAGCAAAAACAGGAGATTATCAACATGCAGCCAAAAGACTACTATGAGATTCTGGGTTTGGCAAAAAATGCCGGTTTCAAGCAGGTGCGGGACGCTTACCGGAAGCTTGCTCTCCAATATCATCCGGACCGAAACAAAGACGACCAGGCAGCCGCCGAGCGGATGAAAGAAATCAACGAGGCGTACGCCGTCCTTTCCGATTCCCAGAAAAGAAAAGAATACGACACCATGAAAGAGGCCTATGGTTCATCGGCGTACAACCGGTATCGGCAAACCCATACCGAGCAGGACATTTTCCGGGGATCGGACATCCAGCAAATCTTTGAGGAAATGAGCCGCATTTTCGGTTTCAGAAGCTTTGACGATATTTTTCGGGAATCCTACGGTTCGGGATACCGCACTTTTGAGTTTCGAAGGCCGGGGGTTTTTGGTCGGATTGTTGTGGGTGGCTTTGGCGGAGGGCATGGTGCCGAGCCGCGCATAGATGCGCAAACCTTTCTTGAAGGACCGATGGGTAAGTTGATGCGCTACGGCCTGAAAAAGAAGTGGGGCATCGAACTGCCCGGGCGGGGCCGGGATCTGTCCGATGGAATCTCCATTTCGGCTGATCTAGCGCAATCAGGCGGAAAAATGGAATATTTTAGCAAGAAAACAGGAAAAACCTTTTCTTTGACCATTCCACCAAACATGAAGGAAGGACAAAAACTGCGCCTTAAGGGCATGGGAGAACCGGGGCTAAACGGCGGGCCGGCCGGAGACCTTTATGTAGTCATCCGCACCAGAACTTCACTGGAGCAAAAAGCCAAATCTTTTCTGAACGCCATTCGTTCGGTCATCAAACCGCCGGTGTAGGGTTTGCTCGAAGCTCAAAGTTTTTACGCATCTAATTTGACTGATAAACGGTAAATATCTTGCCCATTACGTTGATGTGTCCGGTTCGGGGAAGTGCGCCTGCACCTGGATTGGTCTGAACATCGTAGAAGATCGTTCCGGATCCGTTGCCGCTGGATCCAGCGGTGATGGTGATCCATGAAGAGTCGCTGGATGCCGTCCAGGGGCATGCCGTATTACTGGTGGCCAGGGCAATCGAACCGGAATAGCTTGATGGTGAAATGCTGATGCTGCCAGGGCTGATGGTATAGGTGCATGTTTTCGGGAAAAAGATTTTGAAGTTCGTCAGATGCACAATCTGTGTTTTCCCGCCCGTTGCCTCCGTGAAGCCGAAAAGGATCCGGTCCATGTTTCGATGGTCTGTAGCCGAGAGTTCCACGGGCGCGGAAGACGTATCAATTCTTGGGGGTTTGTCGGTGAAATTCTGAGTGATGTCTTTGTAATTCTTCAGTTCATCATCTGTACAGTTTTTACAGTCAATCCAGACCTTCGTTTTGTATAATCCACTGCCGCCACCCGCGGGTTTATCCGATCGGTCAATTTCGATGCGCATATTGTGCAATTCGCCATCTTCCAACCAGTTGTAGGAGCCGTTCTTGTGACCCTGATAATAACCAGAAGAAGGATTGGAGGCATTGTCGGGGTCATCTCCCGTTCCTCCCGCTCCGTGACGGTTGTCGTCGTAGCTGGACTTGGGGTAGTTGATTCCGGCGGTGCTACAGGCGCCGGCAATTGTCCGGTCTCCCCAGAAAACCTGGGCGATGTGGTTTCTAAAAGAGGAACCCAGGGGCGAATCGTTCCGGCTGCCGGCTCCACATACATCTTTTGCCGCGTTGGGATAGGTATCAATCTCGATGGCCATCTTGGGTGGTCTTAGGCCCTGCTTGTCCACTGTCGTTCCGGGTCCTGCATATCCGATCATCTCGCCAATACTGATGCCTGCCGGGGCACCACCTGTCCTGCTGTAATCGTTACTTTTTCCGTTGACAATCGCAAACATGAACCCATCCGCGGAATTGGTGCTGTCTTCGGAATTGTCGGTATTGACGAACTTGAAATCGAAATAGGCTCGGATTCCCATGCCGAAATCGCATATTCCGGATATGCAATAGGCCAGATCACTGTCACCTCTATACCAGAGGGCTCCGTTGCCATCGTAGATGTTTCCTCCCAAATTGACCTGTTTATGGGCCAGGTCGATTTCGATGGCTCCGGTCTTGCTGACAACGGCTGAAAAATCCTGAAGGTCTTGATTGAAGCTAATCGCGCCGGTTGGGTTGTTGATCGTGCCCGCGCTGGAAAATTTGGTGATCGACTTTTGGGCTGCCAGGGCAGAGCCTGCGGTGAGGAACACCAAAAAGATAAGAATTGCCCGTATGGAATTTCTTTTCATCCTGCTTCCTCCTCATGCCGTGTCTGCCGGGTTGTCATTATCAGTTACCGTATGTGCCCGTGGATCTTATCCCCAGCATCCTGCCCACGTAAATCTGTGTGGTCATGTGCGGGTCAGCCAGGTTTGCTGCGCTTGCAGTGGCAGGATACGAGGTTGTAAAAGTCAACATGGCCGGATAAGGTGGACAGACTGCCGGTGGAGAACCACAGGCAGCTTGAATGTTTGTCAGGGTTGTTGTTGAGGCGCCGATCACGCGAGTGTCGTAATGGTAATTTGCAAGCCCTGTTGGCAGGGCCAGAGTGAACGTGCCGTTTTCCGGGGGAAAAAATTTTGCAATATGGTCGGTATCATTCAGAATCAGATCGCCGCCCTGGCTGACGGTCTGCGTGGCCGGAGAAAAAATACTGTCCGTTCCCGCCAGATTCTGGACAAAGCCAATATAAAACTCGTCACCGGGGCTAACGGCGTATGGAAACCCTGTTGGAAACGTAAAGGTTGCCCGTGATGGAGTTCCCGGAGTGTCCGAATCCATGATGTTTGTAACATTGTTGAACGCGCCAACGGAGGTTTTGTTTCTCAGTTTTATAATTCCCCTTGCCGGGATGGTGACCGCGGTGTCTTCCCCATGATGGCGTGGGAGGCCACCCGGCAGGCGAAGGGTTAATGAAGGAGCATGGACTAAGGAAGCGGTTGTGGCATATAGCCAGTAGGGATAGTTGAAAATGGTGAAGCTTCCGGCATGGTTGGGCAGACGGAAGGTCCGCCCGTTAAGATTGACAAGGGTGTTGTTTCTGTTGGCGGGGGCTGCAGCGACGTATTCCCGTGAGGCGACGCGAAACCCCGATTCTGACAGATAATGGGCTTTGGGGGCTTCTTGGGCCGTCACCTGATTCAGGGTGGCGGTTGTTGTCACCTCATAGATGGCGACTCCGATAATCGACATGATCACCATGCTGATGATGACCATGATGAGCATGGCCCCGGATTGGGAGGTCAGGAGGATGCAGGAATGCCTTTCCTTTGTTTGTTTTGGAGATCGGCATTTGCGGGAGGTTTTTGTTTTCAAGATCTTGATCATCAAGCGTTTTCTTTTTCTCCTAGGGTAAAGGGGATGCACTGGGCAGTGTCGTCTGACGCGGATGGACTGTAGTAACAAACTGCTGTGGCGGTGAACCTTGCAGAGTCAGGGTGATCCTGATTGCTCTCAGCGCTGCAATGCCATGCCCGACAACCCAGTTCCATTCTGTCGGAGTGTCGTTTACATCCTGATACTGTATTGCAACGGTTTCCACGCCATTGATGAGCGTCTGGGGACTGATTTCCGGGGCGCTGGTCCGGGATAATGTCAGGTCGGCGCCGGTGGCATTGAGGGTATAGGTTTCCGTGGTTCTTGCATAAATGATTTGAGTTGCTGTTGCTGTGATAATATTCGTGGCGTCCTGAAGTTCCCTAACCGTGCGGGCAAGGGCAATTTGAGCCTTCTGGGAATTTTCCTGCGCACGGAGGGCAAACATCATACCGTCGACACTCATGACTAGGGCATGTCCGAAGGCGGCTGTCATGATCCCCACCAGAATCATCGTTATGATGATTTCTATGAGGGTAAAGCCGGCGTTTCCTGTTTTTCTTTTCATCATCATGTCTGCCTATTGAGAAAAATATGCCTGGATGCTCTGCAAACCGTCCCGCAAGGTGACCCGCCAGACAGGCTGCGTTGTATAGGCGCCGCTTTTAAGAGTGACAAGGGCAGGAGGATTTGTCGTATCGACAAACTGGATGCAGTTCGAGCAGGTTCCGGGAGTGACGTTATCGGCGATGAATGTATGGACATTCCATGTCGCCTGATTGCTGATGGCCTGGCGATAGCGGCTGGTAAGAATTTCCATCTGCTCGATCAGTTGGTATTGACCACGCACCAGGACAATGTTTTGGGCGCTCTGGGTCAGGTTTCTTCCCAGAGTCGTAACAAGCAGGGTAGCCGCGATGGCCACGACAACAATAGTCATGATTACTTCAATGAGGGTAAAACCCTGCGGGTGTGTTTGCTTTATTGTCATGGCACGAAACCGGTCAGGGGGGTAATGGTGACTGTCCGGCTGTCGGATCCGCTTGACGTGGTAATGACCTGAGCGGTCGTGATTGCCTTATTGCCTGCGTTTGCCGGGCTGATGTAGGCGCTATAGGGTATGCCCTGTTCGTCAAAAAAGACCGTGAAGGCAGTCATGGTAATGCCTTTGCGGGAGAGTGTCAGTTTGCGGTTGACGTCTGCATAGGTGCTGTCGTCGGGTAGCAGAAAGATGTTGCCGAGAGTATCGGGATTGGTCCCTCTGAACAGCCAGTAATTTGTCCCGTCGCATTTGATTCCCCAGACGTTCACGCTTCCCAACGGACCATCGGTCCTGTTCATGGCCATCGTCTGGGCATACCGGATGTGGCCTTTGAGAACATCCGTCTGGGTGTAGAGTTGGGCTGCCGTACTATTGTGGCGGTTCCAAACAATCGCCGAAAGAATGCCGATGATGATGATAACGGCGATCACTTCAATCAGCGTAAATCCCTGTTTCATGATGTTGGTCTTGGCCAATCGTTGCATGGCGCGATATATAACAGGCTGCTTTGTCGGGATCAATGAGTGAAGAATTCGGAGAATATATGGATAAATTATCCGTATTATGGACTCAAATATTGATTATACTTCAAGATTTAAAAGATAGGTTCTGAGATTTGATTTTTTGTTTTTAAGCCCTAATTTGATGCGAATGCTTTCTCGATGTGTATTGATTGTGCTGTTGGCCACATTGAATAACTCGGCTATTTCTTTGGTTGTTCTTCCTTCTCTGATCAGATTGGCCACCTGAATTTCAGCCGGTGTTAATTGATAGTATTTTGAACTGATTTTAACGGCAAAAGGGGCGATGACATTATCCAGGTTAGATTCAATCACATCCAAGTAAGTCTTTTGGACAGGTGACAACGGACCCAGTTTTAATTTGGTTAAAAGAGGCATTATTAAGTCTTTGATATTAGATGTGATTTCTTCTTCAGCTTTTTTCTGGGCCTCATCTTTTCTGTTTAACAATACCCGCAAGGCAATATTGGCCTCCTCAAGATCAACTGTTTTTTCTTCCAGTTTTTCGTTTGCCTTTTTTAGCTCTCTGGTTCTTTCCTGGACTCGCTTTTCTAACTCGTCGCGAGCCATGCGAAGTTGTGCTTCACTTTTTTTAAGTGCCTTTTTGGCCTCATATTCATCGGTGATATCCCGGCCGACCCCCCTGACTAATATGGGGTCTTCAAGGCCTTGCACCACGGAATTTTTGTATTCGATTAGTAATTCCCGTCCGTTTTTTGATACCATTCGCAGCAGACCCTTTTCATTTCCTTTGACCTTGATTCGTTCTAGATATTCATCGAATCCCGATTTATACTTTTCCGGTATCATATCTTTTAAGGATAGGACTTGAAGTTCTGCCTTTGAGTAACCCATGTTATTTCTGAAATAGGCATTCGTATCGATAAAATACCCTTTCATGTCATGGAGATAAATATATTCATTGATATTTTCAAAGATATCACGATATTTTTGTTCACTTTCTTTAAGCTTCTTCTCGCCTTCTTTGATTGTCCTTTGCAACGCGTATTGTTTCGTAACATCCCGAGCTACCCCCCTTATGGCAATCGGGCCGTCTTTCCCCATGACAAGTGAATTTTTATATTCTACAAGATGCGTGCCTCCATCACTTGTCACGACATTAAATACGCCTTTTTCATATCCATTTATTTTTATTCTCTTGAGATAATCATCGAATTCAGGTTTATACCTGTCAGGCATCAAATCTCTTACATTCTTGGTCTTAATTTCGCTTTTCGTATAACCCATACTCTTTGCGAAGTGAGTATTGATGTCGATGAAATTGCCTTGCAGATCGTGTAGATAAATTCCTTCATTGATATTCTCAAAGATATCACGATATTTCTGTTCACTTTCTTTGAGTTTCTGTTCGCTTTCTTCAAGGGACTTCTGAATGATAAATTTTTCGGAAATATCCTGGCAAATAACGCATACGCATTTTCCATATCGAGAGCTGTCGAAAACAGAACTTTTATACTCAATGGACCTTTGACGACCATCCTTGGTTTCAATGTGCAGTATGCCGTTATCATATCCGTTAGCTTTCAATCTGGTGATGTAGCCGTCCAGTTCAGGTTGATATCGGTCTGGTATCAAATCCATCAGCGTTTTACTTTGAAATTCACTCTTTAAATAGCCGATTGCGTTTTCAAAATAGCGGTTTGTGAAAAGCATGTTTCCGTTGAAATCGTGAAGATAAAGTAACGCATTGATATTATGGAATATGTCGTAAAAAAAGCCGTCACTTTCCACTTTGGTCGATTCGTCATTTTCCATAGCGCAACCTTTGGTGATGATTGGTAACCCCGAAATGAATCTTCTTTACCGGAGAGTGTAGAAAATTATTTTTTCTATGTCAATTGTAAACCCGAGTTTGACAACACAGGCGTCGATCGTGCAATGATAGCGGAGTTCTTCCATTTATTGATCTTCCTTTTGATTTGGCGTCCTTTTGAGATGACCATGAATCTCGTTATGGCTTTCCAGAAGCTTGTTCAGGGTGTTTAAAAGACGGGCGATCTCGTTTTGCTTCCGAAGATAGAATTTTGCGCTGCTGGGGACGGCCTTTTCAACTCGGACGGTGAAAATATTGTGCTGATCCAAACGAAATACGCTTTCATCCGTCTCATCGTCGCCGACAAAGAATCCTTTTTCATATTTTCCCTGATGCATCAAGATCAGAAAAGCAGCGCCTTTGTCCGGAGCGTCGGCAGGAAGGAGGTTTTCTACACATTTTCCCCCGATTCTTCTGGGTTGCGGAGACAAGTTTTGAATGGCCGAGAGGATCATATTTTGGGCTGCCTGCCGATTTTGTGTGTGACGGTAGTGGATGGACAGGCTGAAGCCCTTGTTTTCAATGAAAATTCCGTTTTCGGGAGCCACAGGGCACAGGTCGTTCAGTTGATTCAGCCAGCCCTGGACCGTCCTGGCGAATTCGTTTTCACGGGCTTGCCATTCCGGCAACCCCTCCACACCATGGTTTCCCAGAAGGTAACGAGGCGTTCTTCCAAGGTATTTGAATGCATCGGCTCGGGAACGTCCGGTTATGACCGCTGCAGCCGCCTGTGCAGTCAGGCGGGAAAAAGCTTTCCGAACGGGGGCCGGAATGCCGATTGCGGCAGGATCGGAGACGATGGGTGCCAGTGTTCCGTCAAGATCGAAGGCAAACAGCATGCCGGGTTCGATGAAGTTCTTCAGAGCGGAAAAACCTTTCTTCCCGAAAAGATACACAGGCGATTCGATTCGGCTCATATTTGCATTCCGATTCTGTCCGAAAGTTTTTCGCGCTGCCGGATGCGGGCTGCGTCCAAAAGCATCCTGGCAGCCCAACGGTAAACATTGAAATCGCGTATCATGGTCCGCATGCTGCGCATCCGTGCCTGCTGCTCGAATTCAGGCATGGTCAGGGCCTGGTAAAGGGCGCCGGCGGTTTGTTCAATATGGTAAGGATTGACAATCAGGGCTTCGTACAGTTCGTGGGCGGCGCCCGTAAACTGGCTCAAAACCAGGACGCCGCGTTCGTCATCGCGGGCCGCCACATATTCCTTGGCCACCAGGTTCATGCCGTCGTGCAGGCTGGTTACCATGCAAACATCGGATGCCCGGTAGTAACGGTTAACGTCCTCGGGATCGTGGTGTGCAACTTTGAGATGAACCGGCAGGTAGGTTCCTCGGGCAAAGCGAAGATTGATCTGTGTGGCAAGAGCGCGCACGCGGACTTCGAAACTCTGGTATTCCTCCAGAGAAGATCTGGACGGGGCGGCAATCTGAATAAAGCAGAAGCGTCCCACCATTTCCGGATGCGATTTTAATAGTTTTTCAACAGCTCGAAGACGTTCGAGAATTCCCTTGGTATAATCCAGTCGATCTACACCCAAAGCAATCAGGCAATCCTGGTCCATGTTCAATTCTTTGCGAACGTCGGATCGGCATTTTGCAATGGAGAGTTGTGTGTTTTGCCAGGGCGTCGGCCATTGAATGGAGATCGGATAGGCTTCGACCATCGTCAGATTTCCACCATGGAAAATGGTGGAGGATGCATGTTCAATTCGTGTTTCGAGGTAGCGGTCAACGGTTTCCAAAAAATTTTTACAGTGAAAGGGGGTGTGGAATCCCAGGATCGTGCTGCCCAGCATTCCTTGAAGCAGTTCTTCCCGCCATGGACAGATACCGAAGGATTCCGGATTGGGCCAGGGTATATGCCAGAAGGTGATTACAGTTGACTTGGGCAATACTTTGCGAATCATTTGCGGTAAAAGGGCAAAGTGGTAGTCCTGAACGAGAATGACGGGATCATCCCGGTCTGCCTCTTGGATAACGGCATCGGCGAAGCGCTGGTTGATTGCTGAATACTGGTTCCAATCGCTTGTTCGGAAGATGGGGCGTACATGGGCGATATGGCAAAGGGGCCACAAGCCTTCATTGGCGAATCCGTAATAATATCCTTTTTCTTCTTCTTCCGTCATCCAGATGCGCCTGAGCGTGTAGTCCGGATGTTCCGGCGGGATACGGATATGGTCTTTTCCGTCCACGACGTTGCGATCGGCCGATCCGCTGCCGTGCGCGATCCAGGTTCCAGAACAGGCCCGCATGACCGGCTCCACCGCCGTGACGAGCCCACTGGCGGGACGCTGTATTTCAACGCCCGTTCCGCCCTGGACATGAATGTAAGGCTCCCGGTTGGAAACCACAAGGATCTGTTCGCCGGTTAACTGCTTGTAAAGCAAATTGCGCAACGATTCCGGGTTCCAGGAAAGTGTGGTGTCGTCGGCAATCCGCCTTTCCGCGTTCATTACCTGCAATAGGTTTCGAAGGTCGCCTACCAGGGGTTGCAGTTCGGAATTGGAAGCTTTGGCAAAGGGTTTGAGCAAAATGTCCCCGCGCAGCAAAGCCCGGACTCCGGTCATCCAGCCCCGCCAACTCATGTGGGCGACCAGCACGGTGATCAAGGAGGTTACCAGGCACAATACGGCGAACAGCGCGGCAATGTACTTGCGGGTATCCTCGCTGCGTCGTTCGACGTAACTCATGTCGTGAACCAGAACAAGCGTTCCGGAGGAAGTTCCATGGACATCAAGGGAATTGACGGCAACGTGAACCAGCCCTTGCGGCAGCTGCAGAAGCGATGGGGATTCGTGGAGAGAGGAATTCGGCAGGGCACATCCGAGACCATCCGGAAATGACGGCGTCTTGTACAGCAACTTGCCCCGGCTGTTACAGTATCCCATCGCGAAAAGCCGCTCATCCTGGAGCGATCGCGCAAACAGGTTTTCAATTCTTTTTTTATTCTCCTGAAGCAGAAGATCGCCCAGCGGTTCCTGGATGGCGCCAGTGATCAATTTTGCGCGAATGTCCAGATCCCGAACAGACCAACGCAGCGTCAGCTTATCCACGAGAGGCGCCAGAAGATACCCGAGGATGGTCATTGCTATGATCAGGGGAATGACAAAACGCAGGGTTAGATTTAAGGAACGGGATAATCGAATTCGTTGAGGGCTCATGAGCGTTATTCTCCTTTGGGGATTTTAAACGCTAAAACGCGCTGTCCCATCGTTTGCTGAGACGAATCGCGGAGTTAATCATTCCCACCATGCTGTAGGTTTGAACAAAGTTACCCCAGGGATCGCCGGTTCCCGGATCGATATGTTCGGAAAGCAACCCGTGACGGTTGCGCCTGGAAAGAAGATTGGCAAATAAATCACGAGCTTCCTCGTTGCGGTTCAGTGCGGCGAGAGCGTAAATATACCAGAAGGTGCACACCACAAAGGCGTTTTCCGGAATCCCGAAATCATCTTTTTCCACATAGCGGTATATGTAATTTCCACGACGCAGTTCGTTTTCAATGGCCGCGACGGTTTTGGCAAAACGAGGGTCGTCCGCGGCCAGAAAACCCAGGTCGTGCAAAAGCAGAAGACTGGCATCAAGGGATTGTCCTTCAAAAGAAGCGGTAAATGCTTGTCGCTTTGCATTCCAAGCACGCCGGCAGATGGTTTCATGAATACGGTCCGCCCGGTTTTGCCAGTATAGAGCGCGATCGTGAAGACCGATGTGAATGGCGATTCTGGCCAGACGGTCGCAGGCCGCCCAGCACATGACGCTGGAAAAAGTGTGAATGCGAAGGATATTGCGCGTCTCCCAAGGGCCGGAATCCGGCTGATCGTAAACCGTCACGGCGGTTTCTCCCAAAGGTTCCAGTCGCGAAAAAAGAGAAAGGCCCCCCCGGTGCGCAAGCCTTCGATCAAAAAAAACATGGGCCACGGCGAGAATCGCCGAACCGTAAACATCGTGCTGTATTTGCTCGCAGGCCTGGTTGCCGATCCGGACCGGTCCCATGCCCTGGAAACCCGGCAGGCTTTCAATTTCGCTCTCATCCAGCCTGGCTTTTCCATCCACGCCGTAAACCGGTTGAATGCGGTCGGCGGTTGTTCCCGCCACGACATTGATCAGATAGTTCAGATAGCGTCCCATCGTATTGGTTGTGCTTAAGCGATTCAATGCGTTGACGACAAAATAGGAATCCCTCAGCCAGCAATAGCGGTAATCCCAGTTGCGTCCGGAGTTGGGCGCTTCGGGAATGGATGTGGTCATGGCGGCAATAATGGCGCCGGTATCCTGAAAAGTATTCAGCTTCAGCGTAATGGCGGCTCGGATGACCTCATCCTGCCATTCAAAGGGAATGGAGAGATCTCTGACCCAGTCGTGCCAGCTGTCCACGGTTTCATTCAGGAAACGGCGGGAAAGTTCGCTGATGGCGTCGGGAATGGTTTCGTCCGGTCCCAGAATCAGCGTGGCGTTGCTTTCCAGAAAAAAAGGAATTTCCTGAAGGATGGCTGTGACCGAGATATCGGTGGTGAGACGCATGATCCAGGATGGTGCGACATAACGGATATGGTGACTGCCGTGGGTGATCGTGCAATGCTGATTTCCGTAATCGCAAAGGGGGCGAAGACGCACGCAGATCCGGGGGGTTCCGTGGACGCGCCGGATCTGCCGGATCAGCATCATGGGCATGAAGGTGCGTCCGTATTGATGAAATCGGGGGGCAAAATCCGTGATTTCAATTTCCGCTCCCCGTGTGTCTTTCAGGCAAGTGATGAGAACCGCCGTGTTGGGCAGATAGAATTGTTCCGAAAAGGCCAGATCCAGAAGTTCGATAACGCAATAGCCGGCTCCCTCGCTCTCCGGGTGTTCACGAAGCAGGGAGCAGAAAGCAGGATCTCCGTCGAATCGCGGCAGGCAGCACCAGACAATTTCACCATGTCTGTCAATCAAAGCGCCGATTCGGCAGTTGCCGATCAATCCCAGTTCCAGTGAATTCTTCATGAAGGTCATTCCTTTTCTAAAAAAAGGTTCAAATTGTTATAATATCTTGAAATCATTTATGATTAATGCAGCCGCTCCCAGAATGGCGCCGTGGCCCGGAGGCATTCCGGAAGGCAATATTTTCACAGTGCCCCGATAGACCCGGAAAAGAAATTCGTTCATATATTTTTCGGTTGGTCTGATCAGCAGTTCTCCCGCTGCGGCCAGTCCTCCCGTGAGGAAGATTGCTTCCGGGCTGACATGGGCGACCGCGTCGGCCAGTTTCAGGCCCAAAATCCGCGCTGTCCGGTCAAAGGCATCAAGCGCAACAGCATCTCCCCCTCGAGCCAGTTCAAAGATCCGTTGAGAGGTGATTTCCTGAATCGCCATCGACCTGAGCGGACTGGGCGTGTATTGTCTGGAAAGCAGCGCCAGGGCGGTTCTGACCAGGCCCGTGGCCGATACATAAGCTTCCAGACAGCCCTTTTTTCCGCAGGCGCACTGGCGTCCATCCGGATTCACCGTAACGTGGCCAAGTTCTCCGGCAAAACCGCTTGCACCGTAAAGAAGACGTCCATCCGCCACAATTCCGCTTCCCAGACCGGTACCCAGCGTGATGACGATAAAATGTTTCATACCGCGGGCATGACCGAAAATCATTTCCCCGGCAGCGGCGACGTTGGCGTCATTGGTAATGGCCATGGGAAGAGGATAATATTTCTTCATCAGGGAAATAAAATCAACCTTCTCGCCCCAGTGCAGATTGGGAGCCTGTTCGATGGTTCCCCGGCCGGCATGGGCGTTTGGCGCGCCGATGCCAATGCCTAAAAAACGGTGGGGCATCGGCAAAGCATCTTGAAGGTTTTCAATTTGCTGATGAAGTCTGGCCACAAACTGATCCGCGGTTTCTCCGGACTGCGTGGACAAGAACGTGGATGCGATCAGCGTTCCGCTCCTGTCCACAAACCCCAGACCGGTATTGGTTCCACCGATATCAATGCCTAGTGCGAGATCTATTTGCATCCGAATCCTCCAGAGGGTGAAATCTTAACATGAGCGAAACGATTTGACGTAATTGCAGGTGATGAATTGGTTCTTTGAGAAAATTATAGGAAAAGCCTAAGCGGTTGTCAATAAAGAATTGACATTTTTCCATCGTCCCCATTTTGTGTGATTCATGTAAGGTTCAATGGAACCGTCTGCGGCAATCTCATAAAATTGATTCCGGGATAACTCATATATCCGTCCGCATTGAGGACAACTGAACCTGACGATACGGCCGGTATTTCCATCCGTTGATTCGACGTAACGATATTCTCTGTGGTTGCAACGACCGCAGCGGCATATGGGCAGGATCGGTCTCCAGCGCATCCAGAGAAGATGCGTAAGGATCAGCAGGAAGATGGGTGCGACAGCGATCATCATGGCGGTGGTCATCCCTGGAATGATTCCATGCCCGCTGAAATGCCCGATGAGCGCACCTGCCGCCGCGCACAGGATAAACCAGATTGGATACAAGTGTTCAATTTTCATTTATCAATGTGTCGAAAAAATAAGCAAAACCATTGCGGCGACTGTTATTTATTCCACTGGCTTTGCCGTTTTCTGCTGATGGCGAAATTCTTTTTATGGGCCTGTTTCGAATGTGCGGTGTTACTCCCGGATGCGTTTTTTGAGTTCTTTAATGAGGTGGTTGAGCAGGTCGCCCGCATCGGCAACAATGGCGACATCCGCCATTTTCATCATAGGCGCTTGGGGGTTTTTATTGATTGCAACAATGAATTCTGATTCTCCCAGGCCCGCTGTATGCTGAATTGCGCCGCTGATGCCGAAAGAAAAGAGAATTTTGGGTTTGATATGCTTACCCGCCTGTCCGACCAGAGCTTCATGACCGGCCCAGTCCGCGTAAACGACCGGTCGGGTTGCGCCGACATCTCCGCCCAGAAGTTCGGCCAATTCGTCGAGTTTTTTGAATTTTTTCCCGCTGCCCATTCCCCGGCCACCGCAAACGATGACTTTGGCGTTTTCGATGGTATGTTCTTTTTGCGCTGCCCGCTCATATTCCAACAAACGGACTCTTGGCGCGGGCAAATCATCAGGAAGGGGCAGACGCTCCACGATTGCGGTTTTTTCGTAGTTGTGGGGAATTTCCTTGAATGTGCCGGGACGTACGGTGGCCATCTGCGGACGGTGTTTTTCCGTGACAATTTCCGCCAGCATATTTCCACCGAAGGAAGGAGCGATCTGCACCAGGAGGCCGTCGGAGGTAATGTCCAAGCCTACGCAATCGGCGGAAAGCCCTGTCTTTAAGCGTTTGGCCAGCCGGGGGGCGAATTCGCGACCAAAATCCGTTGCGCCAATGAGAATAATGTCCGGGTCTCTTTCCCGTGCCAGTTTTTCCATCAGCGCAAGGTAGTGCTCCGTGCTGTAACTGGTGAGTGTCGGGTGATCAATGGCCAGAATGCGATCTGCTCCGTGCGCGGTGTATTCCATGATCCATTCTTCAATGCCGCATCCGACCACAACAGCGCAGACTTCTGCACAAAGAACATGCGCCAGATCGACCGCTTTGGAAAGAAGCTGTAAAGTAACGCGATTTTGATAATAATTTCGATAGTCTCCAAATACCCAGATGCTTTTGATTTTGTTCTTCATCGTTTTATTGTCCAAGCGGATGGCTATCCCCGTTTTTTAGCCTCAATGGATTTCCCAATAACGGCTCCGATGCGCCCCTCGAATTTGTCCAGAAATTCATCTACTGCACTGGCCGCAGCTCCGGTGATGATGATATTGTCCTTTTGCGATTTACGCAGAAAGATTTTTCGCACTTTTGTGCGGGAACTGTGTTGGTCAAGAATAGAGGAAGTGATGTGTAAATCCGCGGCGTTTCGGAATAAAAGGTCAGCATTCTGAAAAGCTTTGTCCAGTCCGGCAAACGATGTGTGGCGTGGCTCGTAATTTTCCATGGAAATGGTAACGAGTGCCGGAAGTTCCATTTCCAGCGTTTCGCGGAAATTGTCCACCAAACGACGGACGCGCAACGTCCGACCGGAAAAAGTCAGGTTTTCAGCATAAGCCGCGGCGGGTAAATTAAGTTCTTCCGCCAATTGCGGACCGACCTGTGCTGTTTCACTGTCCGAGGTATAGGCTCCGCATAAAACCAAATCATAACCGGAAACTTCTTTTTGAATGGCTTGTGCAAGAATGAAAGATGTGGCGTAAGTATCCGATCCCGCCAACATCCTGTCAGAAATTAAAATGCCGCGATCTGCACCCATGGCAAAGGCTTCACGGAGAACCTCTTCCGCCGCGGGCGGCCCCATTGTGAGGACCGAGATGAATGCTCCATGTTTTTCCTTGATTTGCAGAGCCGCTTCCAAGGCGCGTTTGCAGGCTGGATTTACCATTCCCGACGACAGATCGCGCCTGAGCGAACCGGTTTTCTCATCCCAGGGCAGTTCGGTCACCATGGGTACCTGCTTAATACAGACGACAATATTCAATAACATATAGGCTCACAAAACCGGTTGAGATAAAATTGTGCGGGCGATGACCATACGTTGGATCTCGCTGGTTCCTTCATAAATTTCCGTGACTCGGGCGTCCCGGAAATAACGCTCCACATCATATTCCTTGCTGTATCCGTAACCGCCATGGATTTGGACCGAAAGAGATGTCACGCGGGAGGCAACAGAACTGCAATACAACTTAGCCATGGAGGCCTCACACCCAAAGGCTGCGCCTGAATCCTTCAGTTCACAGGCGCGATACAGAAGCAGGCGCGCCGCGGAAATTTCCGTGGCCATGTCGGCGATATAATTTTGGATGGTTTGTTGAGAGGCAATGGGTTTTTTAAATTGCTGTCTTTCCTTGGCGTATTTCACCGCGGCTTCCATTGCGCCCTGTGCAATGCCCAACGCTTGGGCGGCCACGCCAAGCCTGCCGTTGTCGAGTGTGGCCATGCCGATTTTCATGCCGTCGCCAAGCTTTCCCAGGAGGTTTGATTCCGGCACGGCGCAGTCTTCAAAAAAAAGGGAGGACACAGGATTGGCCCGCATGCCGCAGAGGTCTTCCACTTCGCCCCGCAAAAAACCAGGGTATTTACTTTCTACAATAAAAACACTGCTTTGTAATTTTTTATCCGGTAGGGAGGTGAGAGCAAATATTAAAGCAACGTCACAGACTCCCCCGTTTGTGACAAAGATCTTTGTGCCGTTTAAGATGTAGGATTCTTCGTTTTTGACGGCGGTGGTTTCCACGCTGCCTGCATCCGAACCGGCGTTGGCTTCCGTCAGACTGAATGCGCCAATCGCATGGCCCGAAGCCAGTAGTGGTAGATAGGTTTCTTTTTGCCGGGAGTCGGCGAATTTCAGAAGAGGATAGACAGCAACGCCATTATGCACGGTGATGCAGAGTCCCACCGCAGCGCAAATGCGTGAGAGCTCCTCCACAACAATGGCCGCGCTTATGGAATCGAGGTTTGCACCGCCGTATCTCTGGGGAACCTGAAGGCCAAAATAGTTCAGAGGCTTCATTTTGGCTAGAATCTCGCGAGGAAAAATTCGCTGCTGGTCGATTTCGGCGGCGATGGGCGCGAGTTCCATTTCGGCGAAATGCCTTGTGGCGTTGCGGATCAGCTTATGTTTCATGCTTGGATTATATTGCAAAATATTGCTCCCAGTGAAAACGGTAAAAGCATTTAAATCAGGGAGCATATAAAAAAAAGATGCGGCAAAGTCAATCATATTTCAGGTTAGGTCTCCGGAATGTGTCGTGCCTCTGTTTTTATGCTCGTTCTTCCTGTTTTCCTTTTGATTTTCACTGAGAGTGTAGTAAAAAGAACTCCTGATGAGCGTAACAAGGCCGCATTATTCTGTGCTTGAATAGATCCGAAATCGCCGATGCGGCACTTTCCAGAAAGGAGAAGAATATGAAAAAATGGTGTTTATTTGCAACGGTGGCGATGGTGTTCGTACTGGTTTTCTCCGTGGCGCAGGCTCAGGAATACGGCAAAATCCGTGCGCTTCAGGAAAGGGCGGCATCTGTCACCAAACAGAAAAACGATTTTGTTGTCCGTGTTCTGAAAACCTACAACATTCCTCATGAAGTAAACGGACAGGGGGTGGTCGTCCGGATTAATATGGATAATCAATGGATGGACATTCGATCGATTGAGATTATTCCCGTACTCAAGGAATCATCGGAAAGCGTCCGCCAGGTTGCTGCCCATGAATTGTTCTTTTTTACAGACAACGGCATTTTGCATGTGATTTCCGAGTTGAAGATTCGCTAATACTTTACCGGCCGATGTTGTTTTTTACTTCGGCCAGCTTTTCTTTGTCCAGATAGTATCTTCCGTCACTGGTCCGGATCACCAGCTTATCGGCAAGCAAAACATTCAGCGCTTTGGGCCTCAGGTTGTTTGCGCCGACCAGAAAGAAATTTTTCCGTTCATCCTGAAGTTTCATCGCTCTTTTTTCACTGAAAGCCCTGGCCTGCTCCAACTCGGCGATAATCTTGAAGCAAACCCGCCTGAGGCCCAGACCGGTCAGATACATGGCCGTGAATACAAAAACGATAAAAGCGGCGCAAAGCAACAGAATTTGTACGTAAACAGGCATTTGTCTCCTGAACGATGTGGATTTATGTTACCGTTATGTTTTTTGTCGCCTTCCTGACCACAAAGCAGCGCTCATTGTTTGAGGTTGGCTCGTCGGGAATCATAAAGAATCCGGGACGGTTGATATTATAACTGGTTGTCGTGCCTTTCAGCACTTCTCCGTCTTTAAATACCACAGTGACGTGTCGTCCATAATGAATGTTGGGCGCTTCACTGCTTAATGCGCGGGATCCCGGTTTGCTATCGAATTCCTTGACGAAGAACACGGCTTTCAGCTCGTCAAAGTATATCTCAAGCGGCACGCTGTTTGATGAGGCTCCCAACGGCAGAAAATGAAAAAAGGGTTTGTCGGCGGAAAAGTTATTAGTGGTGCCTTTTATCGTTCGTCGATTTACATAGCGAACGACGATTTTGTTTTCGGGCACGGCAAACCTCCTCAAAAAAACAGTGAAAACAAAGTGCGGAATACATCGATACGGAATGAAGAAGGCGTGGACTGTTTGTCCAAGTTATGATAACCAAACCAAACTTTTCCGTTCGGGGATGTTCACTTCACTTTTTGGTTTTTATACCCGATTGAGAGAGAAAAGTCGATGTATTTTGATACGCATTTTGGAGTTTAAATCATGGAAAATCAAGCAAGCCGGCCCATAGGCGTTTTTGATTCCGGAATTGGCGGCCTCACGGTGGTACGCGCTTTGATGGAACGCCTGCCGTTTGAAAATATTGTGTATTTCGGTGATACGGCCCGGGTGCCCTATGGCATAAAATCCGTCGAAACGATTAATCGCTATGCCATGCAAATCACCGAGTATTTGCTGAAAAGAGATGTCAAACTTCTGATTGTAGCCTGCAACACGATGGCGGCTGTGGCTTATCAAGCCATTCGCGATTTCTCGTCCGTGCCGGTGCTCGAGGTGATCGAGGCCAGCGCAAAAATCGCCGTGTCTGAAACGAAAAGCAAAACCATCGGGGTTATCGGAACGCCCGCTACCATCAATTCCAACGCTTATGCCCGCGCCATTCATTTGTTGGATCGAGACGCAAAAGTTTTTTCTCAGGCCTGTCCCTTGTTTGTTCCTTTGGTGGAAGAAGGCTGGTTTGATCACACCGCAACCCGACTGGTTGCGGAAGAATATCTGAAACCGGTGATGGCCGAACATATCGATACCCTGGTGTTGGGGTGTACCCATTATCCGCTTCTGAAACCCCTGTTTCAAAATATCACCGGGCCGGATGTCCGGTTAATTGATTCAGCGGAGGCTATGGCGGAGATTGCCGCTGATCTAATTCACCGGGAGAATTTCGGCAACGAAAGTCGTCGTTCTCCTGAATATCTCTTTTGTGTCAGCGACGTGCCGCACCGTTTTCAGACGATAGGAGAACGTTTTTTGGGACGGTCACTGCCACGCATTGAAATGGTGAGGTTTTAGATGATGAAAATCCTACTTGCCGGCTATAATATCGATTGCCATGTTCTAGGGGAGCTAATAAAAAATAGCAAACAAAAACAAGATCTTACGCCGGAAACCATTTCCGCGGCCTATGCCCGTATCAGCCGGAGTCCCAAGCCGGTCGATGAGTTGCGTCGGGATGCTTGTGCCGAGGTTGAAAAAGCGCGCAAGTCCAACCGCAATATTGTGTTTGAAATGGGGCACAGTTCGGTAGCGGAACATGCCGTTTTCAATATTGATGTTATTGGTGTTTCCCGCCTGCTGGTGGAAGAAATTGAGAAATTCCGACTTTGTTCCTATACCGAAAAATCCCAGCGTTATGTTCTTTTTGATAAGGATTTTGTGGTTCCAGAAGAAATCGCTGAAACGGGGCTTACGGATTTGTTTGTCTCCATGGTTTCTTTGCAAAATGATTTTTATCACCGGCTATACAAACGGTTGCGTCCTTATGTGTTTGAGCAAAACAAAGAGGTGGCAGATCATCCCGCTAACAGATCGATGCTGGAGGGATGGGCCAAAGAAGATGCCCGCTATGCAATTTCTTTAGCGACGGAGACCCAATTGGGGATGACAATTAACGCCCGCAACCTGGAGCTGATGTTGCGGCGTCTCAAGGCCCATCCGCTGGTCGAAGCTCGCATTTACAGTGATCAGCTTTATGAGGTGACACACCGAATTGCGCCCTCGCTGATCCGCTATACCGAACCGACGATTTATGACCGACAGGCCAGGCGAGGTATTCAGGGATTTGTCGGAGGGTTCTGCCGGTCCGGGGAAAGTCCTCGTCGTGATGTTGTGATGAATTATGCCACACCGGAGGCTGATGCCGTTACCACGGCGGCGCTCCTCTTTGCTTCATCCGGCCTTCCCTACGCAAAATGCTGGAAAGAGGCAAAATGCATGAGTCTGCGAAGAGCAAAAGCCCTGTTTCAGTCTGTTTTTGAAAACATGCAGTCCTATGAGGCGGTGTTGCGGGAAACGGAAAATGTTGATTTGCAATTTGAACTGATTTTGAGTGCCAGTTGTTTTGCACAGCTCAAGCGTCACCGCATGGCCACCATCGTATGTCAAAACTATGACCCAGCGTTGGGAGTGACGGTGCCTCCATCTGTAAAGGCGATTGGTCTGCAAAAGGAATTTATGTCCATGATCGCGAAAACCAACCGCGTTTATGAGATCATAAAACAGAAAAATCCTGCTGCTGCCGCTTATGTTCTAACCAATGCTCATCGAAGGCGCGTTTTGATGAAATGTAATGCCCGGGAACTTTATCATTTTGTCCGTCTACGCGCCGATAGTCACGCTCAGTGGGATATCCGCCAATTATCGGAAAAGATGCTGAAGTTGGCGCAAAAGGCGATGCCGCTGACGCTGATGATGGCCTGCGGAAAAGACGGCTTTACCGCCAGGCGAAAAAAAATCTATTTTCAAGCGTAAGGGTTTTCTAAACGTCACGGCATGATGATGAAACGAAAACCGCCCACGGTTCTTCTGGCAACAACCATCAGTTCCTTTACAACGCCTTTCATGGGAGCCTCCGTGAATATCGCTTTGCCGGCGATTGCCCATGACTTTTCTCTGACGGCGCTTTCCATGAGCTGGGTGCCCTCTGCTTTCTTACTGGCTGCCGCCATCATGCTTGCGCCGATGGGACGATTGGCCGACATTTACGGCCGAAAAAAATTATTTTTTTCGGGATCGCTTATTTTTGCTCTGTCTTCGCTTTTGTGCATCTGGTCGACAACGGGAGGGGTTTTTATCGCGTTACGGGTTGTTCAGGGAATCGGTGGCGCCATGATTTTCAGTACGGGTACAGCATTGCTGGTTTCCGCATATCCACATGGACAACGAGGCAAAATACTTGGGTTAAACATTGCTGCGGTTTATCTTGGACTGACCTGTGGACCGTTTATCGGTGGTTTGTTGACCGAGCATCTGGGGTGGAAAACCATTTTTCTCTTCAACGCCGTTTTAGGAGCGTTGGTGATTTTGCTGACCGTCGGAATGGACCCCGAAGAGCGTCCCGATGCGCATGGTGAGTCCTTTGATTTTTCGGGTGCAATTTTTTACGCAATGTCTCTTTTGGCTTTGATGTATGGCCTTTCACAGTTGTCGTCTCCGAACGGGGGATTGCTGATTGTTATCGGAATGTTATGCTTTCTTTTCTTTATTCGGCAACAAAGTCGAAAGGCTTTTCCGCTTTTCAATATTGCCCTGTTTCTGGAAAATCGTGTTTTTGCTTTATCCAACCTGGCTGCCCTGATTCATTACTGTGCCACGTTTGCCATTACTTTTATTTTGAGTCTTTATTTGCAGCATGTTCGCCTTTTAACTCCTGGACAAGCGGGGATGGTTCTGGTCATCGAGCCCCTTTTACAGGCTCTTTTGTCACCCTTTTCCGGAAGGCTCTCCGATCATTATGAGCCGCGAATCCTTTCTTCTCTGGGGATGTCTCTGACGGTTGTCGGTCTGCTGGGACTGAGCTTTCTTGATTTTCATACATCCCTTTATTATATTATGTCCTGTCTGGCGATTCTTGGTGTTGGTTTTGCGCTTTTCTCGTCTCCCAATGTCAATGCCATCATGAGTTCAGTGGAAAAAAAATTTTATGGAATGGCTTCGGCAATGCAGGCGACGATGAGATTGGTGGGCCAGATGTTGAGCATGGGGATTGCGATGCTGGTATTTTCCTGGATCATTGGCGAGCGAAGTCTTGTGCCTGAAAACAGCAATCTTTTAATTGTCAGCGCCAGATGGATTTTTGGAATTCTGGCCGCAACCTGTGCGGGGGGTGTCATTGCTTCACTGGTCAGGGGGCGTCTGCGCCAGGTGTGATGGATTGAATGGTATGCACATCCGGAACTTGCATGATGAATGATCGATATTTTGGTTTTGAAAGATCAGGGGATGTCTTATGGCGAAAGGTGAAATGTTGGCAAAACGATTTTATACCCTGAAGGCGCTGATGCTGATGATCGTGCTCTTTGCCGCTTTTTATTGTGCGACTGAAGGGATCGGGCAAAAGAAAGGAGAAATTATGGCGGATAAACGAGCAATGGCTGATTTGACGCCCTTTCAAAGGGAGGTAGCTTTCGGTAACGCAACGGAGCCGCCTTTTAAAAACGAATACTGGGACAATCATCGGGAAGGAATTTACGTGGATATTGTGTCTGGCGAAGTGCTTTTCAGCTCTTTGGATAAGTTTGATTCCGGTTCAGGATGGCCAAGCTTTACCAAGCCCATGGAGAAGCAGTCTGTTTTGGAAAAGCAGGATCATAGTCATTTTATGACGCGGACGGAAGTGCGGAGCAAAGCATCGGATATTCATCTTGGACATGTTTTTGATGATGGTCCAGCACCGACCGGACGACGTTACTGCATTAATTCTGCATCGTTGAAATTTATTCCGATGGAGGAGATGGATCAAGCCGGATATGGCCATTATTTGCATCGGTTTCAGGAACCAGCCGTGGCGAATCTGGAAACGGCGATTTTTGCCGCTGGTTGTTTCTGGGGGGTGCAAGAGTACTTCAGCCGGGTCAAAGGAGTGGTGAAAAGTGAATCCGGATATGCAGGAGGAACAAAGGATCATCCCGTCTATGAGGAAGTTTGTTCAGGTATCACGGGGCATGCGGAATCCGTTCGGATTGTTTTTGATCCCACGGTGGTTCGTTATGAAACGCTGCTTCAGCATTTCTGGGGGATGCATGACCCCACAAGCCTCAACCGACAAGGCAATGATATCGGCAGTCAATACAGGTCAGCGATCTTTTATATGAATCCGACACAGGAAGCGCTTGCAAGGGCATCTCTTTCAAATTTGGAAAAAACCGGCAGATATTCCCGTGCCATTGTTACGGAAATTGTGAAAGCGGAGAAATTTTATCCGGCGGAAGCGTATCATCAGGACTATTTGAAAAAAAATCCCAAAGGATACTGCCATATTAATCTGAAAAAAGCCGACGAGAAGTGATTATGATAGCGATTTCAGTATCTTAACCTGTGCCACATCCTCGGGCGTGTTCAGGTTTTGAAAAAGACGGCCATCCGGATTGTAAGGTCGGATTTTTTCTTCATGAATGGCCAGAACACGCATGTCGCGGTAAAAGCCGATGATTTTTAGTTTGTCCAAATCAAGCAGCCTTTTCATGGAAGGCAGGCATCTACGCGAATAGACGGCATGAAGGGGTTGATACCCTTCATGCGTTTCCGGAACAATAATGTCATGATTATCCTTTTGAGAGATCAGGTAATTGACAAAGTCTTTGTTGAAATGCGGCATATCGCATGCGCTGACGAAGGCATAAGGATGGCTTGCATAAAACAATCCGGTATAAATGCCGCACAGGGGCCCTTTTCCCTTGTAAATGTCGGTTACCACAGTCGTGTCGATAAATTCAAGATAAGATAACGGATCATTCGTGACAATGATGATGTCGGAAAAGCATGCCCGATAAATCGTCAGAATTTTGTCAATCAGACGGATTCCATCAATTTCCAGAAAGGCTTTGTTCATTCCCATTCGGGAATTTCTACCTCCGGACAGGAGAATACCGCTGGTATGGTTTATCTTTGACAATGCAGACACCTGTCGATGACAACCTCTTTATAAGCTCTTTTCTGTTTACTGTTTCTTCAAAGTCGGCGCTATGGTCATTGCCAGATTCTGTGCTTTGGCAGCTCCAGGTGAGGATGATTCTGATACGCTGGCTGCACTACCCTGGATGAGAAACACCAGGCGCCGGACAATGCCCTTCATTTGCGCAGACTGGGCATTCATCTGTTCAGCGGCACTGGCGGATTCTTCGGCGGTTGAAGCGTTTTGCTGAGTAACCCGGTCAAGCTCAGTTACCGCCTTATTAATTTGATTGATTCCCTGGGCCTGCTCGGCGGAGGCGGCTGCGATTTCTTTGACCAGTTCTTCAACCTTTCTTGCAATATCAACATTTTCCATGAAAGCCGTCCGTGTCAGTTCTGTCAGATCGCTGCTTTCTTTGACGACGGTAATGGTGTTTTCAATCAGAGAAGCGGTGTTTTTGGCTGCCTCGGCCGAGCGCTGGGCGAGATTTCGAACTTCGTCGGCGACAACAGCAAATCCCGCTCCTGCCTCTCCTGCGCGTGCTGCTTCTACTGCTGCGTTCAGAGCCAGAAGGTTGGTCTGAAAGGCAATCTCATCTATTGTCCGGATGATTTTGCCCGTTTCTTCGCTGGTTTTGGTTACCTTCTGGATGGCTTGGGCCATATTATTCATATGAGCATTCACTTTGCTGACGATGTCGCGCGTTTCAGATGCCAGAATTTTGGCCTGGTTGGCGTTTTCCGCGTTGCCGGCCGTCATGGCTGACATTTCCTCCAGGGAGGAGGAGGATTCTTCAATTGCCGCTGCCTGTGATGATGCGCCATCCGCCAGGTTGATCGTGGCGTTGGATACCAGGGTGGATGCGGCGTTCATTTCATTCGCGGATTCCATGAGTTCGTCGGCAATCTGCTGAATATGTGCAATCAATTTCTTGCCGACAATAATGAAGTTGGCAATCAGGCCCGCCATGGCAACAGGTGTGAGCACGTAGGAAAAAGCTCCTCCCACGCGTCCCGCGATAAACGAAGCCAGTATGGCGCCGATGACTCCGGGGATGAGCCAGATATACAGTTTGTAAGTTAAAGTTTTTCCTACGACATATCTGAGAATGACGGCAATAATGCCTGCGGCGATAATGTAAGTAATCAATTTAACCACAATAGCAATCAATACATCAATGTCCATGGATTTCCCCTCCTGATGATTTCATAAAGACTCATTATCAAAGAAAGACTATTTGTGACTACCCTGAAAAGATTATCGAGTCAATAAAATTCAGGCAATCTTTCAATCTTTACGGTGAAGTTGCCCTCCGCTCCAATAAGTGCATTTCCTTAAAGGGTGAATGAAGTTATCCTTCCCAGAGTTGCCGGATGATATTCGCCGTCTCTTTTGCGGCAATGTCGGGTTTCAAGGCGGTATCCGCAATGCCGGAAACGACGCGGGTAATATTGTGATCGATGAGAGCCTTTTTCCAGACAGATACGCTAGGCGCTGTGATATATGCGGAAAAGGTGTGATGCATGGTTCCCGGTCGCTCTCCAATAATGTGAATGATGGCTTTATGCTCTCTCACCGCCTGAAGGTCCCCGAAAAGGATTTCTCCTATGCGGTAGCCTACTCGCACCCGTCCGCCTTCAACAAAAAGAATTTCTGGACCGCATTTCAGATTCATTTGTTTCAACCTTTCCTGAAGGGTACAAAGGTAAGGAGACAAATGACCCGGATCCATGATGGCGAGGGCATTTAAACCGTCGGACACAATGATTTGCACCTGGTGAAAGTCATTTTTCCGGTCTTTCATTACTTTCAGGACTTTCAATGATGAAGTGTCCAGTTTTTCTCCGGTTTGCGGATGCAGGATGTAATCAGTCCTGTTTTCGGAGGTTGTTTTCAGACGGACCGCATGGGGCGTTTTTTTGATGAAACCGGGATCAAGTTCAATCCAAATGCTTTTTTTGGAATCGTTATAGAGGTTGCGTATTTCGGCATCAAGCGCGGGTGCCAGGGTCCATGGGTTTTGGTTGAATCCTTCTGCAAGATAAACGCCACGATGACGGACTTCCTGCATTTTTCTTTTTCCTTCACGGAAGATTTCCGTCTTGGAACGCTTATCTCCTTTTGCCAGACGGTAGCGGTACCACACCCAGAGAGGTTGACCAAAATGGGAGGATGGTTTTCCCTGTGTGTCAAGTATCCTCAGATGCTGAAAGAATTTCTGCATGGAGTCGTTGATCTTGTATCCAAATTTTTCACGAATACGCACATGATCCTGATAAGCAGTGGTCAGATAGCCCAGCATTGGATCATTTTTTGTGGGCAGAGCCATCAGGTAAGCCGGGTTGGCCGGCATGATCTGATCCTGGCACCAGTCCAGGTCATCGAGTGTGACATCCATGTGAAGTGTGGTGCAGATATCCAATCCGATCGTCAGACCATGGAGTTTTCCCATGACAATGTCTTCCAGGCAACAGCGAACAAGTTGTTCGCGGGTACGAAACACTTCCGGTCCGATGAAACCGGCGACATCGTTAAGGTGGACCCATGGAGCGGGCGTCCGGCCTGCTTTCTGCTGGGCTTGGGCAACTTTCATTTTCAACAGGCGTGCAAATCCATATTTACGCGCCTCGTGAATCACCATGTCTGTCCCCTGGCCGCTACCGTTGGTAAAATCCGCTCCCTGACCGGTTTCAAAGTAAAATCCATATTGTCCTGTTCTTGATTCGGCATAAGCCAGCATTTTTTCCAGGGTAATATCAAATGTCGCGTTGGCCTGTTCACTGCCTGCCAGGCTTTGAAACCAGATGCCTGTGGAACCGGCATGCTGTTTTTCCACTGCGGCCTGAATATCGATGTGCGCCAGAACACTGTGGGGGATGATGTTTTCCAAGTGGAAAGCGACGCGGATATCTGAAAGAGCAGCTTCCAGAGTGGCAACGGATTCTGGTGCGCTGCTCACCGGATTGACGCCCAGCACAACATCGCCTACCGCATAAGACCATCCAGAAAAGATTTGCCAGACAACGTCATCCGGGTGATCGGTTGGAGAGTTGGGTTGGATACGTGCCCCCATGTATCCTTTTGCGCCGATGGATGTGCTGGCAAGCGGATGAAATATCTTGCTTCCGACAGTAATCAGCTCTTGATTGGACATGATTTTTACTACGCAACCGATGACATCACTGCACAAGCCTTCCAAAAGGGGATAAATCTCCGATCCATCTGCTGTCAGAAGAAACGTTTTCAACTCTCCCATTGTCATGGTGCTGGTTTTTTTCATTATCTCGTGAGGTAGATTCTCAAGAAGGCATGAATACATCCTGTCTTCAAAAAGAGGATGACGTAAGATGTCGCCAACGAGCGTGTTCGATAAAAGAAGCCGTGCTTTGCAGCGTATCGCTTCGTCTTTTGCTGCCAAACCCAAAATCTGGTCTCCTTCTTTGAAGGCATTGGCGGCGCCAATGAGTTGCTGATACGTTAATGGATCAAACTTACCCATTGCACTTTGCATAAATGAAAAAAGGTCTTCTTTGTTTTCTGTTGAGAGAAGCCGGGCCTGTAACAGAGGCGGAAGAAAGGCCGCACCTGCCAGACTTCCCGCCAGAACCCGGCAAAAAGTTCTTCTGCTGATTATTTTGCTTTTCCCGATGCTGTCAACATCATTCATGTTTGAACGATCCTTTCATCCTAGAAACTTTTGATTCATCATACTCCCATGCTGGAAATGAAATCAAGCCTTATTGCGGATAGAACGATCATCATTTACGATGAGTTGATGCTTTACGTATTTGTCATCTGAATCACTTGAAAGGGCAGGTTAGGGAATTCAGAAAAAGAAGTTGATTTACCATGCAAAAACCCTTAAGAAACGCAAATGGAATAAGTGAAGCAGTAAAGACAGGCTAGAAAAAGGTTTCGTGTCGCAAATCCTGTAAACTGGATTTGAAGATAAAAAAAATATTTAAGGAGAGGGCATGATGGAAATTAAAAAGATTTGTGTATTGGGCGCGGGATTGATGGGGAACGGCATTGCGCAGGTTTGTGCTCAGGCCGGCTACGACGTGGCCATGCGCGATATCGAACAGAGATTTATTGACGGCGGGATGAACACGATCAAAAAGAATCTAAACCGTGATGTGGAAAAGGGAAAAATGGCAAAAGATCAGATGGACGCGATTCTTAGCCGGATTAAACCCACCCTGGATCTGAAGGAAGCCGCGGCAGATTCGGACATTGTTGTCGAAGTGGTGATTGAAGTTATGGAGGTCAAGAAGAAAGTCTATGCGGAGCTCCAAACCATTGTCCCCAAACACTGCCTGTTTTTCACGAACACTTCAGGATTGAGCATTACAGAAATGGCCGCAGTGACCGACCGGCCGGAACGTTTTATCGGGGCGCATTTTTTCAATCCTGTTCCAGTCATGCGCCTGCTGGAGATTATTCGTGGTCATCAGACTTCTGATGAGACTCTGGAGATAGCACGCGAGTGGGGCAAAAAGATCGGCAAGGAAGTGGTTACGGTCAAGGAAGCCCCTGCGTTTGTCGTCAATAGAATTCTTTGCACTATGCTCAATGAAGCCTTTTTTGTCCTGGATGAAGGATTGGCAACTGCCGAGGACATTGATAAAGCGATGATGCTGGGTTGTAACCATCCCATTGGGCCATTGGCGCTTGCCGATATGGTGGGCAATGACACCATGCTGCGTGTTATTGAAGGATTGCAGCGTGAACTGGGAGACAAATATCGCCCTGCGCCTATTTTGAGAAAACTGGTTCGTGCCGGTAATTTGGGACGCAAGTCCGGCAGGGGAGTTTACGACTACAGCAAGAAATAATTTTTTTCATTTTTAGGTCTTGGGGATTTTTATGGTCACGTCCATAGAAATCCCCTTGTTATTATTGTGCTATTCTATGAAGAAGATGAATCCGGCGTTAATGGGTAAGCAGAGCGATTCAACGGTAGAAATTTAGTGAAAGGAGAAGAGGATGAAAAAGATAGTATTGAATACGGTACTTTTGCTGATCATCGTCGTAATTCCTGATTTGGTTTCGGCACAAATGGATGTTCAGGTTCGCATCAATATTCCCTTGCCGCCGCCTATTGTTTTTCCGGCGCCGCCTGCGGTTGTCGTGATTCCGGAGACAGATATCTATGCTATTCCTGATGTCCATGATGATATCTTTTTTTATGACGGCTGGTGGTGGCGTCCATGGGAAGGGCGCTGGTATCGGTCCCGGCACTATGACCGGGGATGGGCGTACTATAACAGAATGCCGTCTTTTCAAAGACATGTGCCCCACAACTGGCGCCAGGATTACCGGGACCGGCGATGGAAAGGGCATTCATGGGATTCCCGTGCTATTTCCTATCGTGATGCGGAAAAAAACTGGCGAACTTGGAAACAGAACAAACATTGGAAAAATGAAAACTACTGGGGGGTGAGGGGGATGGACCGAATGCCGCCAGGCCAGCAAAAGAAGTATCAACGCGGTCCTGACAATTTTCCGAAAGGAGAGGGGCACGGCCATGGGAAAGGCCATGGACAAGGTCAAGGGAAAAAGGATCAGAGGGACTGATGAATGAGCCTCCTCTTCAAGTTATGTTTTTGATTTAATACAAAAAAGCTCGCGTTCGGCACGGGCTTTTTTGTGGAGAAATATTTGTTGATTTTTATGGGATTGTCCATTAATGTTGCTCCCGTAAAAGGATGAAGTCATCCGGCTACCGTAGTTTTCGGGATATCAAAGGTTCAAGTATTCATCCTAATGTCACTACGTATCACAGAAATGGAAAAATGCTTACTGACCGGCATTGATGTGGAAAAGTGGGCATGAATAATGTCAGATAGGGGGATCGCACAAGTGAACATTGATCAGAAAATTTTGAATGAGGAAAATCTTCAGAAGTTGAAAAAACTTAATAATCCGCATGTGGAAAAAATTGTGGAGGAGTATGTAAACTTATGCAAGCCGGCCAAAATATCCGTGATTACCGATACCTTCCCTGATATTGCTTATGTACGTCAGCAGGCTCTGGAACTGGGTGAGGAAAAACGGCTGGCCATGCCGGGGCACACGGTGCATTTCGATAGTTATCATGATCAGGGACGAGACAAAAAAAATACCTGTCTTTTAGTAACTCCCGACATGAAAGTATCCAAGATGATCGATGTTAAAGACCGTGATGAAGGTTTGAAGGAAGTTCACGAAATTATGGATGGAATTATGCAGGGCAAGGAATGCTTTGTCCGGTTTTTCTGCCTGGGGCCGCTCCATTCGCGTTTTTCGATTGCCGCTTTACAGATCACGGATTCCGCCTATGTCGCTCATAGTGAAGATTTACTGTATCGCGTTGGTTATGAACACTTCAAAACGTTGAACGGATCAGACGATTTTTTCTATCTGGTTCATTCTGCAGGAGAACTCGACGAAAGAGGAAATACAAAAAACATTTCAAAACGCAGAATTTATATCGATGTGTTGGGAAAGAAAGTTTTAACCGTGAATAACCAGTATGCCGGCAACAGTGTGGGATTGAAAAAGCTGGCACTCAGACTGGCGATTTACAAGGCCAACAAAGAAGACTGGTTGACGGAGCATATGTTTATTATGGGAATAAAGCCTGAAAGCAAGGGCAGGGTGACGTATTTTACCGGTGCATTTCCAAGCGCTTGCGGCAAAACATCCACTGCAATGGTTCCGGGGCAGCAGATTGTTGGTGACGATATTGCCTATATTCGCCATAGTGATGACGGGAAGGCCTACGCTGTTAATATCGAGCAAGGGATTTTCGGCATTATTGAAGACGTCAATCCTATTGATGATCCGGTGATTTATGAGGCGCTGACCACGCCCCGTGAATTGATTTTTTCCAATGTGCTTGTCAAGGACGATAAACCTTACTGGATGGGAATGGGGCAGGTTCTTCCTGAAGAGGGTTACAACTTTTCCGGTGAATGGCAGAATAACAAAAAGGACGAAAAGGGCAATGCTATTCCTCCTGCCCACAAGAACGCCCGATATACAATTCGTTTAAATGAACTCAAGAATGTGGATCCCAAACTATATGATCCGGAAGGAGTTCCGATTAGCGGTATCATCTATGGTGGTCGGGATTCCGACACATCCGTACCGGTTTATCAAAGCTTTGACTGGGCGCACGGCATGTTCATTGGTGCATCTCTGGAGTCGGAAACCACTGCGGCTACATTGGGCGCTGTCGGTGTGCGGGAGCTTTCTCCGATGGCCAATCTTGATTTTCTGGTAGTTCCGTTGGGTACCTATCTGTCCAATCACATCAAGTTTGGCAACCGACTGATCGTGAAACCGCTGGTCTTTGCCACCAATTATTTTCTGAAAGAGGACGGAAAATTTTTGAATGAAAAAGTGGACAAGAAAGTTTGGCTAATGTGGATGGAGGGGAGAGTGCATGGAGAATATACGGCAATTGAGACACCGATTGGCTATATTCCAAAATATGAAGATATCGCGAAGCTGTTTGTCCAGATTTTCGGTCGGAAATTTTCGCGTGAAATGTACGATAAGCTTTTTGCCGTTCGGGTCGATAAATTTCTGGAGAAATTAGACCGTGTGGAAAAAGCATATAAGGAGGAAGACGGCATTCCTGATGAATTTCATGCGATTATGGATATGCTGAGGAATCGTTTACATGCGGCAAAGAACAAGGCGGGCAAATCGGTCATTCCTCCGGGAGAATTTACCGACAATTAGCAATGATGAAAAGACTGCTTGAAGGAGAGCTTATGAAAGTCAAAGAGAAAATGCCGACTCATCCCATTCGCATTCAGGATAATACATTTCGAGATGGACATCAGTCCATTTATGCAACACGGATGAAAACGGAAGACATGATTCCCATTGCCGAAGAGATGGACCAATGTGGCTTTTGGGCTATGGAAGTATGGGGAGGCGCAACCTTTGACACCATGCACCGTTTCCTGGAGGAGGATCCCTGGCAGCGTCCCAAAGTTCTGAAAAAATATGTAAAGAAAACACCGTTTACCATGCTGTTGCGCGGGCAGAACCTGGTGGGGTATCGTCATTACGCGGATGATGTGGTACGATCTTTTGTCGATAAGTCTTGCGAAATCGGAATTGATATCTTCCGCTGTTTCGACGCTTTAAACGATTTTCGAAACATTGAAACCTGTGTGGAACGAATTAAAGCCAATGGTAAGCATTTTGAAGGTACGGTATGCTATTCTCTTACAGAAAGCCATCTGGGTGGTGAAATTTATACGCTCGATTTTTATGTTTCCAAGGCAAAGGAACTCGAGCAGATGGGGGCCGATACTATCTGCATTAAGGACATGGCTGGTTTGCTTTCTCCTTATGATGCTTTCAACTTATTTAGTGCTTTGAAAAAAGCAGTGAAAGTGCCCTTGCATCTGCACACCCACTATACCAGTGGGATGGGAAGCATGTCTTATTTGAAGGCCATTGAAGCCGGTGTGGATATCATTGATACCTGTCTGGCGCCATATGCATTGAGGACTTCGATGCCCGCCTGTGAACCGATTGTTGCGGGTGTGCAGGGAACGGATCGGGATTCTGGAATCAATTTGTATAAATTGCTGGAATTAAGCGAACATCTCGAACGAATTGCTCCCAAATACAAGCATCTTTTAGCGGACCAGAGGCTTTCCATTATCGACAATGGTGTATTGGCGCATCAGATTCCAGGAGGGATGATTTCCAATCTGACCAGCCAACTCAAAGAAATGAAGGCATTGGACCGATTGCCTGAAATTTATAAAGAGGTGGTTCAAACTCGCAAGGACATGGGATATCCGCCTCTTGTCACACCGGCTTCTCAGATTATCGGTTCACAAGCCGTACTAAATGTTTTATTTGGACGATATGTCAGAGTATCCAATCAGTTGAAAGACCTTGTGTTGGGATTGTATGGAAGAACGCCAGTGCCGATTGATAAAGATCTAGCCAGGAAAATACTGAAAAACTACAAGCGTGGACAGGAGCCGATCACCGGCAGGCCGGCCGATGACCTTCTTCCGGAAATTGAAGAGGCGAAAAAAAACATCGGTCATCTTGCGCGTACCGACGAGGATCTTCTGGGATGGATACTGTTTCCCCAGACAATGGAGAAATATCTTAAACAAAAATATAATATTGCTGAAGAAAAAAGCGTATCCGTATGATGATTACAAGGAACCTGTCAGGTATCCTACTGGCAAATCTTTAAATCGAAAGGATAATGTTGTCTTCAGATTTGAATATTGTCTAAAAAAGCAAAAAAAGAATCCGTCATGTAGATGGGTTCTTTTTTGTTTTATTTTCCGTTTTTCTATTTCAGCAAATGAGGGAGAAAAAGAGCAATTTTCGGAAACATGATCAGGAGAATGGCAAGGGCAATCATGGCATAAAGCATGTGAAGCGATCCTTTAAAGACAACATGCAGAGGCACGTCGCGGGCGACGCCGGCTACGACATAGGCGTTAATGCCAACAGGCGGTGTGATGACGCCCATTTCCGCTATGATGACGATTATGACGCCAAACCAGATAGGATCAAATCCCAAGGTCAGAATAACAGGATAAAAAATGGGAATCGTCAGCATGATCATGGCAAGCGAATCCATCAAACATCCAAGAAACAAGTAAATCAGAATAATGAATCCCATGATAATCATGGGATGCCAGTGCAGTTCGGAAACAAAGGTTCCGATATCCGCCGGAATGCGGGTCACGGCCAGAAAATGGCCAAAAACCGTGGCGCCGGCGACCACAATAAAAATCATACAGGAGATGCGCGTCGTGTCGTAAAGAGCGTTTTGAAATCCCTTCCAGGTTAAATGGCGTCCGATTAACGCGATAATGATTGTGCCGAAGGCCCCCACTCCCGCTGCTTCCGTTGGTGTGAAGAAACCGGCAAACAGCCCTCCCATGACCAGTATAAATAAAATTAATGTCTCAATAAGCCCTGATAATGATTTAAATTTTTCTTTTAGTGAGCTTTTAGGTCCCCGTGGGCCGACATCCGGACGAAAATAGGTCCAAAGCAAAATGGAAAGGATAAAGAAACAAGAAAGCAAAATTCCCGGAATAACGCCGGCCATGAAAAGTTCTCCGATGGATTGCTCGGTCATAATGCCGTAAATAATGAAGATGGTGCTGGGGGGAATGAGTATGCCCAGGCTGCCTCCCGCGGCCACCACACCCGTGGCCAAGGCCGGATCATATTTGAATTTTTTCATTTCAGGCAATGCCACGGAAGCCATGGTGGCCGCGGTGGCGCTGGTGGAGCCGCAGACGGCGGAAAAAGCAGCGCAGGCGCCGATAGTGGCGATGGCCAGACCTCCCGGTAAATGACCGAAAAATTTGTGCGCTGCGTTGAAGAGCCGTGTGCTGATTCCTGAATGAAAGGCAACCTGACCCATCAAAACAAACAGGGGAATGACCGTCAAATTATAAGAGCTGAATGTGGAGTAAAAATCGCGAATTATCAGACTGGATGCTGCATTCCAGGAAATAATGTATCCGAAACCCAAATATCCAACAAGCGCCATGACAAAGCCCACCGGCATTCTTAAAAACATCAAAAAAATCAAAACTGCAAAGCCGATCAGGCCGGTCATTGTAGGATTCATTCGGCAAGCGCCCTTCGTAAAGATTTGATCGAATCCGCGGTAAGAACAATCAACAGAAGGCCAAATCCGAGCGCCATGCCAAAAATGAACGGGTAGATCGGCATCTGGAGCGTTGAAGAAACTTCTCCGCTGGCACGAATATCCAAAGCGTAACGGACTGCTTTATACGTCATCATCCCAAAAAGCAGTGCGCCGATTAGATTGCAAATGAATTCAATTATAAGTTGCGTGCGCTGGGGCAATTTTTCCACCATAAGTTCAACGGCAATATGGCCTTTTTCTATCGAGGTGAACGCCAGGGCAAAGGAAACGACGATGGTCCCCAAAAATCCCACCAATTCATAGGAACCGGGGATGGGGTTTCCAAGCAGACGCAAAACCACGTCCGATGTGGAAAGCAGCATCATAACGATAACTGCGGCGCAGGCAAGGTAATTGAATGCCTTGCCCGCGCGTGTTAAGTATTTAGAAGAACGCAACATGAAAAGACTGCTATTTCTTAATTTTGGAGTGCTTCTTAATTAATGCCTTTACTTCCGCAACGGCTTTTTTACCGGGCAATCCTTTGCTTTCCGCGCTCTTGATGTAATTTTCAGCAACCGGTTTCACGGCTGCTTCCCATTTGGCTTCTTCCGCATCGGATAGCTTAATAACTTTGTTGCCCAGTTCAGCGGAGAATTTATATCCTTCCACATCTGCGTCATCCCATGCCTTTCCGGCTACGGTAATCCATTCCCGGCTGACATCGTCAAAGACTTTCTGGACATCTTTGGGAAGCGAGTTCCATTTGATTTTATTCATCACGACGAACATGGCGGTAGTGTAGCCGATATTAGTGCAATCGGTGGTGTATTTA
>Ga0116149_1000354_pt1 | contig 60321 bp, 54 predicted proteins | sample AD_UKC057_MetaG_FD_89787 | JGI IMG/M metagenome (GOLD analysis project Ga0116149, IMG submission 89787) | Active sludge microbial communities of municipal wastewater-treating anaerobic digesters from USA - AD_UKC057_MetaG | ecosystem: Engineered > Bioreactor > Anaerobic > Digestate | place: USA...
AAAAAACAATAAGAAAAACTAAATTTCAAAAAATTAGAAAAAAAAACAAGGCAAATATTCTATTTTTTAAACAAAATAAATAAATGACAAAATTAAAATTTTGAATTTAACGAATATCCCTAACTATATATGTTCCGATAGAATATGTTGATGTATATAATGGATGCCCATGGTGGGGTGAATACTTATCAAATAATGAATTCATAGGTACTAATAAGTGTTCACATGTAACAAATGTAGATGATGAAATAAAAAGTATTAGCCTGTTCCCAAATCCATTTAGAGATGTAATTTATATAGATAATTTTGATGGTGGTTATGGTCAATTAAAACTATTTAATCTATATGGAAAAGAAGTTTTGTCAACTAAAATCTATCAAAGTTCTGAGATTGTTGTGAAAGATTTAAGTGCAGGTATGTATTTATATAAAATAGACTTTGAAGATGGAAATGTATTTACTGGAAAGATAATTAAAGAGTAAACATTATAGTTTGAAAATTTTATAAAAAAGTGATTTGCGATAATGCTTAAATAAAAACAGTAAATATGAAAAAGTTAATTTTATTATTGGTGTTTTCTTTGCTATGTAGCACTTTATTTGGACAGCAAGAAGAAATTGAAAAACTCATTGGAGAAGGTGTTTATTTTCACGACAAAGGCGACTATAAAAGTGCAATTGATAAATATGATCAAGTATTGCAACTTGATGAAGACAATTTATTAGCATTGGCTGAAAAAGCAATGTCTTTAATGTATTTACAGAAATACGATGACGCTATTAAAAATTGTAAAAGAGCAATTGAAAAACATCAAGGAGACGATGGTCTAAAATTAGTTTATGTAACATGTGGAAACGCTTATGACGCATTAAAGGAAACCGACAAGTCGCTTGAAATGTATGATGAAGGGTTAAAACTATTTCCCGACTTCTTCCTGTTATATTTCAACAAAGCTATAACATTATCAAATATTGAAAGATATGAAGAAGCAATTATTTGTAGTCAAAAATCCGTATCTTTCAACCCACAACATGCGAGTTCTCACAATTCTTTGGGTAGATTACTCTGTGTATCAGAAAACAGAATTCCTGCAATTTTAGCCCTTAGCAGATTTCTAATTTTAGAACCACAAACGAATAGAGCAAAAGATAATTTGGAATTATTACAATACGTAATGAAAGCAAATGTAGAAAAAACAGGGAAAAACACTATTAATGTCAACATAAATCCCAATATGCTTAGCGACACAACTGAAGACTGAAAAATTAAAGAAAATAATTTTGCAACTACAGACTTGCTTTTAACAATGGAAACCGCATTGGACTACGACAAGAAACCTAAAAAGAAAACAGAGGTTAAAAAATTTATCGAAAAAATTGAACTTGTTTGTTCTTCATTAAAAGAATCGAAAAATGAAAATTATGGTTTTTATTGGGATTATTATGTGCCATATTTTATAGAAATGCAAGATGGAAAATTTATAAAAACATTTGCTCACATAGCATTCGCAACTTCTGGCTATCCAGATGTTGACAAGTGGCTAAAAAAACATGAAAAAGATATTAACAACTTTTATGAATGGTCAAGTAATTTCAATTGGCAACAAAATGGGAAATGAAACTCCTAAGCACGCCAGATTTAACTCCGCTGAATTTGTTTTGCGGGCTTAGTTTGTAATTTTATTGAGCGTGGAAATTTTCGTATCACTATCGTATATTTTTAGCTCATTTCGTATCATTTTTTTAATTACATAACAAAACATACAAACTTTATTTTAATCTACAAAATAAAATGTATAAATATTTATTTTTTTGAATTTATCTTTATTTGGTTAGGAGTTTTATTAGGGGTAACTTTGCAAAAATTTTTTATTTGTTATAATGACACTTAGTATTCTGAAAAAAGAGATTGTTGACCTATATTCAACTCCCATTATTCAGCAGACCTCGTTTTGGTCTATGGTGAAGAAAAATCAGGCGAAACCATTTGATTCTGATACCTTCGGCATCAAATAATCATACCCCAAACATCAAATACTTGTTTATTGATTGTTAAATATTTTAATAATCGGTTAGATTCTTAGGATAGGAACATACTTAACAAGATAGAAACAAAATAGGAGTTCAATTAATTTTGAACTCCTATTTTGAATTTTGAAATATGGTTTTCTATTTAATTATTTTAGCAATGCACCTAAAGCCTATAGGTCTATCGAGAACTTGGTCTTTATTTCCCAAAGTGTATTCTATAACATTATCCGTTATTCCCTGTGGCTTCCCAGATTTTTTATCTTTAAGAATTGACAAAGGAGGATTGAAAGTTATCTCTGCATAGGATTCAGCTTTCTTATAATCCTCTGGGCTAGGTAAAGAGAACTCTATTTGTTTTACTCCTTTTATTTTCCAATTAAATCGTTCAGTTCTCCACTTGCAATAATCTATACATTGCTCATAAGAAACACCTATCATTGGATATTTATCATAATTATTCTTCATAAAACCTACATCTGCATTTGAAAAATTTTGTTTCTCCATATTGTTTGCATTTGGGTGAATAAAAGAATAATTATAATACCTTCTAAATAATGCAGTATCTGGAATTGTTGAAAGAAATTCTTGAGAATTACTACCAAAACGGTTTTTCATATCAAATTCATATTCCCGCCAATCACTGATAGAAACCTCTGTATTGTCAATATATTTCATTTCCTTACTATCTATTTGAGTCATATAAGGAATCTTTTGAGCAATTGCAAAATTACCAATCAGAGTTGTGATACTAAACAATAATATCCCAATACATGTTATCTTCTTCATCGAATTTTATATTTATGTTTGACCATGATTTATCTGCAATAATATCAAAATATTCTTCAGTAAGATTATGTATTTCCATTATTGCCTTTTTGTCTTTCCCTCTTCTGTATACTCCCCATATTTTTAGCATAGCTATGACTAATTCGCTCCTTTCAGATAGGTTAGGTTCAAAACAATCCAACCCAAATATCCAATAAGCAGTATTATCGGAGATTTCAGAAGTTGAAAATTTTATCTTCTCTCCTTCAGGATTATACATACTGAAATTACATAAATAGCCATTAACTACTTCAGCATCTACAAGAGGAGGTTCAATGAATATTTTTTTAACATTCTCTATTTTAGCTGCTAATTTTGAGCTGTCACAACAAGGACATTCTGCATTTTTCCCTTGTCTTTTGGCATCACTTTTGCTTGAGCCATGTCCTCCTGTCCCGCACATCCATTCACCATTTTCATCATACCAGTTAGCTTCCCAAGTCCACCAACCTGTTGTTTTTGCTCTTTCTACTTTAATTTCTTTTCTCGGTTCTCTTGCCATAATATTTTTCTTTTTATTTTTTTGTCCTTAATATTAACACACACTATTCTTACATCAAGGACAGAATACTTAAATAGTGGCTTGTAGATTTTTAGTTATATCGTGTTATGATATTTCAATCGTTGACTTCGTCTCAACAAAGGAGTTTACAAACCTTATCCTTCCAAAGACGCTGTGCTTTCTTACACATACAGTGTATTTATTTGGTTACAAACACAAGCACTTTTGCCCGTAACGCAACGCTGTAAGAAATGACGTTCTCGCAAAAGTGTGCGTAAGTATTGATTGCGAAGAACATCTAAATCAAGATTTGGGTTGAATTTTGAATAATTATGATTCTTGTATTTGTCTGAGAATTTAATCTTGGTCAGGAAGGGGAGAATATGAGAATACAAAAACCTTTCTGCTTTTTTTGTTGAAAAGATAATCAGAATAGAAAGGATTAAAATAATTGTAATCAATATTTCCATACTCAAATTAAATTTATGAGAATATTACGCCTATAAACCTACAAACTTTATTTCAATCTACCAAACAAAATGTATAAATATTTATTTTTTTGAACTTCTCTTAATTTGGTTAGAAGTTTTATTAGGGGTAACTTTGCAAAAATTTTATTTCTAATAATGACACTTAGTATTCTGAAAAAAGAGATTGTTGATCTTTATTCAACTCCCATTATTCAGCAGACTTCTTTTTGGTCTATGGTGAAAAAAAATCAGGGGGTGGAGTCTTCGGCTTTTGATTCCAATGCAAGGAATAGAGATTTATATTCTAATGTTTTTCAATGCTTTTTTATTTAGTCAAACATGGATTGACGCAGGAGCAGAATGGCATTATCGGTATTATGGATTTTCGGATCTTGGTTTTTACAAAGTAAATTACGTGGCAGATACAATTATCGATGGGAAAGTTTGTCAAAAACTAGAACAATCTAAGTATGTATTTTCAGTAGATCAAAATAATCGATGTATTATTTTGGTGTTAACACACTTGAGCCTGAATTTACTTATTTATCTGGTGATACTGTATTCAGATACAAGAATAATAAGTTTAACATTTTATACAATTTTGGCGCTCAGCCAGGAGATACTTGGGATTTAGGAATTGACACCAATCAATGGCTATGTTCTAAATCTATAATTGAAGTAGATAGTGTTAAAACTATTACTATTAATGAAATGCCTTTACGTTGTCTGTTTGTTAGGCCACATGCAAATTCTAGTGGATACTTTTATGGTTGGGTAATTGAAAAATTTGGAGCATCATCGGGATATCTATTCCCACTAGAAAACAATTGTGATTCTCTCTTGGCTATTGAACTTGATGATATAAATTTTTCATGCTATAAAGACGACTCTTTCCCTTTAATTAATTATACTGATAAGGATTGTGAATATTACTGGGATTTAATTAATGTTCCTGAATTTACAATAGACAAAATTTCAATTAGTCCTAATCCAATAATTGATAAACTCACAGTAAATGTATCTGAAAATTCAGCTATTGAAAATATACGAATCTTTAACTTACAAGGAGAGCTTAAAGGCGTTTATGACAATTCTAATATAAATATATGTGATTATCAATCAGGACTTTACCTCTTAGAAGTGAGATTGACCGATGGTAAAACAATTCGTAAAAAAATAATTAAAATTTAGATTATTTCTACTTATATAGAAGAAAATAATTTTCAAAAATTTGTTGTATTTCAAAAATATTTTATAATTTTGTAACTGCCGTAACAGTAACGGTGGTAACTAAAGTTTTTAAATATGAAATTTTACGATAGAACAAAAGAAATAGCTGAATTACAAAGAATTAAAAATCTCTCTTTTAGCGAATATTCTCGAATGACTGTAGTTACAGGCAGACGAAGAATTGGCAAAACAAGTTTGATAATGAAGTCAGTTGAAGACGAACCAAGCGTCTATCTTTTTGTTGGTAGAAAAACTGAAGCAACTCTTTGCAACGAATATATTCAAGAAATTTCAAACTCTCTGAATGTGTTTGTACCACAAGAGATTTCGAGTTTTCGCTCTCTTTTTCAGTATCTTATGGAAATTGGAAAGCAACGTTCATTCCATTTGATTATTGACGAATTTCAGGAGTTTTTTAATATTAATGAGTCGATATATAGCGACATACAAAACCTTTGGGATCAGTATCGCCGAAAAACAAAAGTCAATCTTATTGTGAGTGGCTCGGTTTATTCGTTGATGAATAAAATTTTTCAAAATTCTAAAGAACCGCTTTTTGGTCGTGCCGATAATACTATTAAACTTTCACCTTTCGATACTGATACTTTGAAAACCATTATCAGCGATTATAATCCTGACTATCAGAATGATGACTTGTTGGCGTTATATACTTTTACTGGAGGTATTCCAAAGTATGTAGAACTCATTTGTGATGGCTGCGAGTTGAAAGTTGATTCTATGATTGAATTTATTGTGCGCGAAAATTCTCCTTTTATTGATGAAGGCAAAAACTTGTTAATAGAAGAATTTGGCAAAAATTATGGCACTTATTTTTCTATATTGAGTTGTATTTCTGGAGGAATTAACACGCAACCTGCTATTATGACAGCACTTGGAGAAAAAAGTATTGGTGGACACATTAAGCGATTGATAGAAGATTACAATATTTTGAAAAGAGTGCGTCCCTTTGGTGCAAAAGAAGGATCACAAACTGTTCGTTATGAGATAATTGATAATTTCTTGCAATTTTGGTTCAATTATTTTGAACGCAATCGTTCTATGATAGAAATAAAGGCGTTTTCAGGCTTACAAAATATTATAAAATCTGATTATACAACATTTTCGGGAAAAATGTTAGAGCGATATTTTCGTGCAAAGTTGGCAGAAAGTGGCTTATACCGTGAAATAGCTTCGTGGTGGGAAACTAAAGGCGAGGCAAACGAAATAGACATAGTTGCATTACTTTTTGAAAAAAACAAAGCATTGGCGGTAGAGGTAAAACGCAACAAAGAGCGTTTTCGTCCTAATATGTTTGCTGAAAAAGTAAAAAGATTAAAACAAATAGAACTGCCAAAATATACGATTGAAACTAAGTGCCTGTCGTTAGAAGATATGTAGAAATAAATTGCAAAGATTATCCGTAAAGACATCACCAAATTCCTAAAAGTTCTCAAATTTTGAAAGTTTTAGGAATTTTGTTTATGTTTTCTAAATTCTAGCGTGTATGCTTATGCTCTATTCCTCTTAAAATCAGATTTTTAACATTAAGTTTAAGGCGTTTTAGAAGTGTTCAAATGCAAGGCGTCTGAGATTGAGGACGAAGGAGCGTACCAGAAGCGATGCACTGAGCAAAGCCGAAGTGTACGTGACTGAGTCCGAATATCGAAAGCAACGTGGTTGCTGAACGAAGTTGAAGTAAAGCAGTTGGACACTTATAAAATGCCGACTATTTCTCTTTTATTAAGTAAATATAAGTCGGAAAATGGTCACTATACCCACCCATATATGTGTCGCCAACGTAAGTACGCCAAGGATATCCTTTAAAGCGACCTTCTTTTTGCATTAAATAAGGCTTGTTAAAAACATGAGCTTGATAAAATCTATAGCTTGATTTATCTTTTTCTAAAAATTCTGGCGTAATAATAATTTGGTCAAAAAGATTCCATTTATCTCTATATGCCAAAGAGCCTACACCATTTCTAAAAAGAGGTTCTGTAGCATTGTACAAGTAAGGAAGCTGAGCTTTTTCTTTTTTGTATTGTGTTTGTAAACGTTTTCTTACGCTTTTATTGTCAGGGTCATCGTTTAAGTCGCCCATAATAACAATTTTAGCTTTTGGATTAATTGTTAATATTGAGTCAACAATGCTACGAGTAACATCTGCTGCTGCAAATCTTTTTGGCTCACTTCTTTTTTCTCCACCACTACGTGAGGGCCAATGCAGAACGATAAAGTGCATTTCTTCTCCATCAAAAATACCGCTTACCAATAATTGGTCTCTTGTTCTAAAGTCAGGATCTTCTGGTGTATAAACATGGTGCATAGCAGTATTTGTAACTTTAAAGTATTCAGGACGATATAAAAGTGCGCAGTCAACTCCACGACGATCAGGTCCATCAAAATGAACGATTTGATAATTAAAGTTTTTAATATCTTTAACTTTAACCAAATCTTTTAAGACAGTAATATTTTCAATTTCGCTAAGTCCTACAATTGCTGGTGCTGTTTTGGTTACATCTTTACCAATTTTTGAAATAACAGAAGCTATTGTATCGAGTTTGGCATAGTATTTCTTTGAGTTCCATTTTTTGTTTGCATCAGGAGCAAACTCACTGTCGTTTGTGCCGGGAATTGTATCGAAAAGATTTTCAACATTATAAAAAGTAACACAAGCTATTTTGTATTCTTTTTTTTCTTGCGAAAATAAATTCGCAAATGTTAAAGCCAAACAGAAAATAAATAAAACAAAATTCTTCATAAAATAAGCCTTAAAAATTTTACTCAAAGATAATATCTTTTTTTTAATTGTTTTTCAAATGATATAAAAGTTATAAAATATTATTAACTTTGCTCACAAATATATTTTTAGATAAGTAGATGCTTGTAAAGTCTTTTGGTTCAGCTGTTAATGGAATAAATGCCGAAACAATTACTATCGAAGTTAATATTTCGAGAGGTATAAATTTTTATTTAGTTGGTTTGGCTGATTCTGCTGTTAAAGAAAGTCAACAAAGGATTATTTCTGCTTTAACGACCAATAATTTTAAGTGGCCCGGCAAAAAAATAGTAATTAATATGGCTCCTGCCGATTTGCGAAAAGAAGGTTCTGCTTACGATTTGCCAATTGCCGTAGGTATTCTCGCAGCATCTGAACAGATAAGTTTTTCAAAGTTAGAAGATTATATTATCATGGGCGAATTGTCTTTAGATGGAAATGTAAATCCAATTAAAGGTGCTTTGCCTATTGCTATAAATGCTCGTGAAAATGGTTTTAAAGGCTTGATTTTGCCTGTGGAAAATACTCAAGAAGCTGCTGTTGTTGATGGTATTGATGTTTATGGTGTGAAACACATTATGGATTTAGTAGGTTTTCTTAACGACAGCAAAGATTTAGAGCCTGTAAGAATTGATATTGAAGCAGAGTTTCAAAAAAGTGTTAAAGAATTAGAAATTGATTTTGGTGATGTAAAAGGACAAGAAAATGTTAAACGAGCATTAGAAGTTGCTGCTGCCGGTGGTCATAATATTATTTTGATTGGTCCGCCAGGTTCTGGGAAAACTATGCTTGCTAAGCGAATGCCGGGAATTTTGCCACCATTAAGTTTAGATGAGGCAATTGAAACTACAAAAATCCATTCTGTAGCTGGAAAAACTGAAGCCAATAAATCACTTCTTTTGCAACGTCCTTTTCGTTCGCCTCACCATACAATTTCTGATGTAGCTTTAGTTGGGGGCGGTACTTATCCTCAGCCGGGAGAAATTTCTTTAGCTCACAATGGAGTTTTATTTTTAGACGAGCTTCCCGAATTTAAACGCACAGTTTTAGAAGTTATGCGTCAGCCTTTGGAGGACAGAGTAGTTACAATTTCAAGAGCAAAATTTACTGTGGAATATCCTGCAAGTTTAATGCTCGTAGCAGCAATGAATCCATGTCCTTGTGGATATTATAACCATCCAGAAAAAGATTGCCTTTGCACTCAAAATTCCATTCAAAAATATTTGAATAAAATTTCAGGACCATTGCTTGATAGAATTGACATTCATCTTGAAGTTACGCCTGTAAATTTTGAAAATTTAGCACAAACAAAACCAGCAGAAAAATCTTCTGAAATTCAAAAGCGAGTTATTCAAGCACGAAAAATTCAGACAGAAAGATTTAAAAATAAGAAAAACACTTATTGCAATGCTCAAATGACATCAAAAATGATAAAGGAATTTTGTCCTTTAGATGAGGAGTCTTTGAGTTTGTTGAAAAATGCTATGGAAAAATTGGATTTGTCGGCAAGAGCTTATGATAGAATAATAAAATTATCACGCACTATTGCAGACCTTGAAAATTCAAAAGATATTATGCCTTCGCATATTGCAGAAGCAATTCATTACAGAAGTTTAGATAGAGATTCTTGGGGGAAATAATTGTGAAAAGTAAAAATTACATAATAATTATTCTTAGTTTTTTAATATTTGCATTAAACGCAAATATATACAACTACCAAAGTATTGAAATCAAGACAAATCAAGAATCTGGTAAGAATAATGTTTACTTTTCTAATTTAGAGTATTTTAATTTTACTTTTCAAAAGCAAAATTTCAAAAACGACAATTTTGTAAACTTAAAGCAGGTAAATGTTTTGTTTTCTAACAAAATTACCAAGCCTTGTTTACAAATAAAATCACAAATAATTCCCGACAACTATCTCGTTTTATATAAGATTTTTATTTATAGTAAAAATATTTTTAAAGATTATCATCAGGTTTTTCCTTTCCATTATTTCTATTAAATAGCTTGTTAAAATATTTTTAGAGGTTTTAATAATTTTATAAATTATTGACTTACAGCGTATTGTTTGTCAAGTTTAAATGTTAAATATTATAAATATAGAAATTATGGATACATCAAGTTTAATATTAGGATTAGTTTTTTTAGTTATTATTATACTACCAATAATCTTCTTAGCAAGAGCTAGTAAAAAGAAAAACAATCAAAATGAAAATTTAGATCAATATAAATAAATAGTTTTTTTGATTTATTGAGAAACACCTCTGTTTGATGAAATAGGGGTGTTTTTTTTTGGGAGAATTGTGTTTTGATAAAGTAATATATAATTGAAAAACAATAAATAATGTTGACAGTAGTCCGTTGTACAAATGTCGTCATAATCGTAGTTTTGTAACATGGATATTAAGAAAAAATTTGGTAAAAATTTGAAACGTCTCAGGTTAGAAAAAGGTTTCTCACAAGAATCGCTTGCATTTTCTGCAGATTTAGATAGAACGTATATTACAAGTATAGAAAAGGGAGAAAGAAATGTATCCATTACAGTTGTTGAAAAATTAGCTAATGCACTTAATGTTAGCATTTTAGAGTTTTTTAAAGATTAGCAAATATGAACCTATTAAAAAATTACATTAAAAATAAATTTGGAATTGATGAGCAAAAATTTTTAGAGGTTTTGAAAATGAGTCCAGGAGCAGAGGGATATTTATTTGGTTCTTTGGGAGAGTTGTTGTTTAAGGAATATGCTGAGTCATTAGGTTATGAGGTTCTGAGAATTAAGGAAAAGCCAGACGGAGGCTATAATGCAAAAAATGAAGAGGCTCGTGGGGACTTTTACATACGAAAAAAAGGAAATAAAAAAGATGAATGGTTTGTGGTTGAATGTAAAGGAGTAAAATCAAATGCCGAAAAAAGGAGTGGTTTAACTAAATTATCATCTTGCCTTACCTTGCTTGTAAAACACGCTATCGATAGAGATAAACATGTTAAAAGTATTTATGAAAAAGGATTGAAAACTTATAATAACGCAAAAGATAAGTGGGAAAAGCAAAATAGAGGAGTTTTTCCAAAATTTATTTGGAGTAAAAAAAATCCTGGAGCTGGAATTCCTGATTTAACAGGTGTTTGGAAAAGTAAAGCTGAAATAAAAGAATGGTTAGATAGCTTTTCAGATGAAGACTTTTCTGAAAATGCCTATTGGGATTTAAAAGCACCAATAAGGTTGATTCAGACACACATGCCTTCTACAAGAACTGACTCGGTTACGAAAATTAAAAGTACTGGTCCCTTAGTTACAGAGTTTAATATTTTATGTGTAGATTTATTCCTTAGAACAGGTAAGCATGAATTTGTTTTTGCGAATAGTTTGCAATTAAATCCACAAGGAAAATCACCTAACCATTTACAACAAAATTATACAATTGATATTTTGACTGCAAAAGATGGATATAAAAGACATAAATTACTTGAACCATGGTATGATGATATTGAGAAATGTATAAACAAAACTAAACCAAAACCAAGGAAACTTGATAAAAGTCAACTTGATGAAAGATAATTTGGTGATTACACAAATGTGCATTATTTTTGTCACAAATGCGTAAAATCAAAATATGGATTTATTATTTGACATTCAGTTATCAAAAGAAGATAATTTACTAAAAAGATTTGAAGAAATCCACGACTATATCTATGCAAACGATGGCTTATCACCTCAGCAAACATTAGAAGAATTTGTGAAAGTATTGTTCATCAAAATTTTCGATGAAAACGAGAATATAAACAAATTTACAATTTCTGCAGAAGAGTGGATTTTGCTTAAATCTGGTAAAACAAATCAATCATTTGTCGAAAGAATTTCTAATCTGTTTGAGCTTACCAAGCAAGCATATGTAGATGTCTTTGATTGTGACGATAGAATTAAACTAAGTTCAATTGCATTGGGTTTTACTGTAAATAAACTTCAAAGTATTTCTTTATTAAACTCATCGCAAGATGCTAAGGGATTGGCTTTTCAAAAATTTCTTTCACACCATGAAAAAGATGGAAGAGGTCAGTTTTTTACACCTGAACCTGTGATTGATTTTTGTGTTGAGATATTGCAACCAAAACCAAATGAAACAATAATTGATCCAGCTTGCGGTAGCGGTGGCTTTTTAATGACAGCTTTAAAATATCTTCAAAGAAATAATAAAAATCTTAATACTTCTGAAATTGTTTCAAATCATCTTTTTGGATTAGACATAAACAAAAGTATTGCGAGAATTGCAAAAATGAAATTATTATTAGAATCTAATGGCAAAACAAATATTATTTGTACAAACTCATTAGAGGATTTAGACAGTCTCAAACTTTTAATTTCCCAAAAAGATAGTTTTGATATAGTGCTTACTAATCCACCATTTGGTGCAAAAATTACTAATGTTTCAACACTCTCAAAATTTGATTTAGGATATAAATGGTCAAACAGAGAAAATAAATTTTATAAAACAAAAACTGTTTACACAAATCAAAATGCTGAAATTCTGTTTATAGAACGTTGTTTGCAACTCTTAAAAGAAGGAGGTAGAATGGCTATTGTACTGCCAAATGGGAATTTTGAAAATCCTTCTTTAGAATATTTAAGAAATTATATAAAATTAAAAGCAAAAATTTTAGCTATTGTCAATCTCCCACAAGAAACTTTTATCCCCTTTGGTACAGGAGTAAAAACATCATTATTATTTTTAGAAAAAGATACACAAAATATCAATAAACAATATCCTGTTTTTTTTGGTAGAGTAACTAAATTAGGTTATCAAGGTAATAAAAATGGAACACCTTTATATCAAAAAGACAAGTATGGACAAATATTGAAGGATTCAGCAGGTCAACCAAAATTAGAAGAAGATTTTAGTATAATTGTGTCAGAATACAAAAAATTTCAAAAAGAAACTATGATTGAATGTGAAAACGCATTTTCAATAAATTATAGTGAATTAGATGGAAGATTTGACTACGATTTTTATTCGCCTGAAAATCGAAAGTTGTTTTCAAAATTAAATAATGTAAAAACTGTTAGGCTAGGAGATATATGTGAAATAGTAAAAGTAAAAAGTAAAAAACTTAAAGATAAAAACCTAACAGTTGAATATGTCGAACTTTCAGATATAAATTCTCATTCATACGAAATTATTAATTCGACTACCTATCAAGTTTATGAATTACCGAGTAGAGCAAGTTATGAATTGCAGGAAGGGGATATTATTACTGCAATTGCAGGTAATTCGGTTGGAACAAGAAAACATGCTACGGCATTAGTAACAAAAGAATTTGAAGGGAATATTTGTACTAATGGATTTAGAGTTTTAAGAAACTTTAAAATAGATACTTATTATTTATTATACTTTCTCAAATCGGAAGTGTTTTTGAGACAAATGTTAATGTATAGAACAGGTGCAGCAATTCCAAATGTTTCTGATAATGACTTGTGCAATATAATTATTCAACTACCAAATGAAAAAATAATCAGTGAAATTAGTAAGAAAATGAGAAGAGCTTTTGAACTTAGACAAGAATCAAAAAAACAAATCGAAAGCATTACTCTCGAATTATAATTAATCCTATTGCAGTTTTTCAAAAAAAAGAGTATCTTTGTCAAAACTTTTGATTTTTGAAAGTTTTGACAAAGTAAGGCGTAACTAAATGAAAAACAGCAATATATGAATAAGCTGATTAACCGGAAAAACTACATTCAACAATTAGAAAAGTTGAAAGATGTACATATTATCAAGATTGTTACTGGATTAAGACGTTCAGGAAAATCTACTTTATTGAATATTTTTGCCCAGCAAATTATTGATTCTGGAATTCCTGAAAATAGAGTTCATAAGTACAATTTTGAAAAGCCAATTTTCCCCGAAGAATACACTTGGCGTGAAATTTACAATGAAATTCTATCAAAAACAGACAAGCACAATATGAATTATATTTTTCTTGATGAACCTCAGCAAATATCTGAGTTTGAACGACTTGTTGACGCTTTGTTTGTTGAAGCAAATATTGATTTATATGTAACAGGTTCAAATGCTTATTTTTTGTCGGGAGAAATTGCTACTTTGCTTTCGGGTCGTTATATAACTATTCATGTTTTACCATTTTCTTTTGCCGAATTTCTTGAAAGTCAGGAAGATGCAGAAGAAGATAAATACAAATTATTTAACTCTTATCTTTACGAAACTTCTTTGCCACAAGGTGTTTTATTGCGAGATAAAGGTTCTGACTTACAAAATCGTTATATTCAAGATGTTTATAATACAATTGTAGAAAAAGATATTAAACAACGATACAATATTCAAAACATGAGAAGTTTTGACAATCTTTCAAAATTTCTAATGGGAGCAATTGGAAGTACTGTATCTCCAAGCAGTATATCAAGAGCGATGAAACAAGATTTTCAAAATATTCACCATAATACTGTGCAAACTTATATCGATTATTTAGTAAATTCTTATGTATTTTATCAAGTAAATCGTTTTGATATAAAAGGAAAACAGCAACTTGCTACACAAGAAAAATATTATTTGGTTGATATTGGCTTTAGAAATTTAAAATTAGGTAAGTTTCAATATCAAGACCTTGGTCATATTTTAGAAAATATTGTGTATTTAGAATTAAACAGACGAGCTTATCAGATTTGGCTTGGTAAAATTGACTCTTACGAGGTTGACTTTATTGTAAAAAACTCACAAAATAAAATCGAATATTATCAAGTAACATTGTCAATGTCCGACCCAAAAACAGCAGAGCGAGAAATACGTCCATTAAAAGCAATTGATGATAATTATCCAAAATACATTATTTCTACCGACTTGATAACTGCCGAAGTTGAAGGAATTGAACATATAAATATTGTTGATTGGCTATTGCAGGAGTAATTTTTACCAAATTCAAATCTAACTTTGATTAAAATCTGTTACTAGGTTAAAATAATCGTTTTTATTAGCTTTTTGTTCAAGAATTTTATAAATTTGTAATTGAAGTTTAAACACTAAATATATGTTCAACAAAATTGAAATAGACAGAAATAATCTAACAATAATGGGTGTGCAATTCTCTGACTTAAAAACTCTTGAAAGTACTGCAAATGCTTTAGGAAGTAATATGTTTGAAGGTTTTGAACCAAGCCCAAAAGGAATTGAAATTATTAGAGACTATGTAATGGGAAAAATATCATTAGTTGAATTTGTTGAATTGGCAAAACAAAAAGCCTATGTCTAATTCTTACAAATATATAGACCCAGACTATACCTATACAGACCCTGCGACAGGAGTTTTGCGGAATTTACAAGATGTTACAGATCCTGAGGTATTGCTCTTTGTTGAAAGTGGTGCTGTAACAAAACGACTTCAAGAGCTTTATGAAAATCCGATAAAAATCAAGGGGATTGACAGCCTTTTTGAAATTCATAAACACTTATTTCAAGACATATATGCTTGGGCGGGGAAAAAACGAACTGTTGAAATAAGTAAAGGAGGAAAACAGTTTTTCCCGACTACATATTTTAATAATGCTTTTATGCATATTGAACAGTTAATAGTTGATTTTAAAAAAATTCCTCAAGACAATAAAAGACATTTGGCTGAGAAGTTAGCAGAAATTTTAGACAATGTTAACTATTTGCATCCATTTAGAGAAGGAAATGGGAGAGTACAAAGAGAGTTTCTAAGGTTATTGGCATTAGAAAAAGGTTTGACTTTAAATCTCAATCCACCAGATAATAATAGCGTTTACGAAAGATATATGAAGGGGACTGTTGAAAGTGACATAGAAACTTTAACAGAATTAATTTATGATTTGATTGTTGAAAAAAATGAATAAAAAAATATTTTGTTCAACTTTAATAAATTCATTCAGGAATAATTTACAGACAAACAAACTTTTACAAAGTAAACACATATAAATGCTAAAATATAAGACATACATTTCAAAGAAATTATTTTTTTGCAATTAACCACTTTATCAAAACTTTCAAAAATTAAAAGTTTTGACAAAGCAGAGTGTAATTTGTTGAGTAGTAGGCAAATAGCGTTGTTTAAATTTTTCAAATAATCCAAATCATAAAACATTGGTGCTAAAAATGTGAAATTTTACACATTTTTAGTACTAATAATGTGTTTTTTTTCATATCTTTGTAAACGAAATAGAATTTATATTTATGAAACGAAAATTATTAGAACAATTAGTTGAGTGGAAAAATAGTAAAAGACGTTTGCCATTACTATTAGAAGGGGCTCGACAAGTTGGTAAAACTTATCTTCTAAAAAAACTTTTTGGTGAACAATACTTTGAAAAAGTAGTTCATGTTAATTTTGAAAAGGCAGATTTAGAGTTAATTAATTTGTTTGAAGGCAATATTCAACCTCAAAGGATTATTAGCTATTTAGCTTTGAAATTTAACACTATTATAAATCAAGATGACACATTGATAATTTTCGATGAAATTCAGGAAGTGCCTCGTGCATTGACTTCTTTAAAATATTTTGCAGAAGATGCTCCTGAATATTATGTCGTAGCTACAGGAAGTTTACTTGGCATTGCTTTGCATAGTGGAACATCATTTCCTGTTGGAAAAGTTGATAGATTACGTTTGTATCCAATGGATTTTGAAGAATTTTGTTGGGCAAACAATATGCAAAATCAAACAGAAGAAGCTCATGCTGCTATCAAATTATTAAGAAACCCACTAATAGCAAGCGGATTTAAAGATGTTTTTCAGCAATATTTAGCAATAGGAGGAATGCCTGCTGTAGTATCAGAATGGATTGAAAACAAAAATCTTGATACTGTAGAAATAATTCTAAAAAACATACTTGCCGACTATAAAGATGATTTTAGCAAGCATACAAGTAATGCGGAATCAAGAAAAATAGGAAATTTATGGCAAAGCCTGCCACAGCAATTTGCTAAAGAAAATCATAAGTTTTTTTATAAAACTGTTGAACCATCAGCTCGTGGACGCGATTATGCTTTTGCACTTGATTGGTTGATTGATGCAGGATTAATTTATAAAATAAATCTTACTGCTCATGGCGACAAATTGCCTCTGTCATTTTATGCAAATAATTCAGATTTTAAAATTTATGCTCTTGATGTCGGTGTGTTGCGACAGTTAGCAAATTTGCCAAGCTCAGTTGTTGTCGGAGATGATAATATTTGGTCAAATTTTGGCGGTGCTTTAGCCGAAAACTTTGTTCTACAACAATTGCGTTCTCTTGGTTTTGATGAGGCATATTACTGGACAAGCAATGCTAACACTCCAAATCAGCCTAAAGGGAGAAGTGAACTTGATTTTATTATTTCAGAAAAAAAGGCAATTTATCCAATTGAAGTAAAATCAGGAGAACAAGTAAAAGCACAAAGTTTGAGAGTGTTTCGTGAAAAATATAATCCCGAACTAAGTATTCGTTTTTCTCTAAAAGAATTGGAATACAACGAAGGACTTTTAAATATTCCTCTTTATTATTCGTTTTTATTTAAGGACTTGCTAGAGCAAAAAGAAAAATTACCAATCTCAGATTTCGCATTTAAAGAGAAATGATATTATCCTTACTTAATATTTTATGTAAGTAACAAAATGTTAATTTTGCAGACGCTGTCTGCACAAATTTCCTAATATCATTCTTTTAAGAAAATTGATTTTAACTAAATATTGGTGCTAAAAATGTGGAATTTTACACATTATTGGTACTAATAATGTGATTTTTTGTACAAAAATTCAATCGTATTTTTTATTAAACATTATTCCCTAACAAGAATATTCGTTTCTATTTCAGTGCTATCAACATTTTTCACAAACAGCATCCAGTTTTGATTTCCATCACGCCAGTGATAGCCCAACGAAAAATTAAGAGCTTTAACATCAGAAGTATTATAAGCTTTTTCGAGGTCTTCTTGGAATAAATATGTAGAAGAAAAATCTGGAATTGGTTTATCGTAAACTCCATAAAGGTAATGCGTCCACTCATCATTATTAAAATATCTAAAAGGAACACCAGTATCGTCTTCCAAAACAGATGCTGAATTTAATATTATATTTCTTATGTTCGAAAAGTTTCCATAGTGGTTTAAATATGCAGCAGATTTTAGAAATGTATTACAAGTTCTTAAATTTTGTAAATACTGCAAAAATGCAGGATTGTTTTCAAAACCTTCATTAGAAATATCAGCATAAAAATAAAGTAGATTTTTTAGTTTGTCATCACCTTTTTTTCTGATTTTAAACCAAATACATTCTGCTGTTTTCAGAGAATTGCTTGGCTTTTCGATTTTAGTGAAACTTTTTGCATCATTGTTTAGTTTATAGTAACCAAATTCATAAATTTCGTGTCCAGTGCGGTTTAAAAACACATAAAGTAGGGGTAAAACACCATCAGCTTTATGTTTACGCAAGTCTTGATCCATGTTCAAAGTAATGAAATAACTACGTTGGTAAATATCTCTTAACCCGAAATTTACAGCATTCAAATATGAGTCAAGGTCTTCTTCGGTCATAGAGTACAAATCAGGGATATTGCCTAATTTTTCTTTAGCAACCAAAATATAGTCATTTGCATTTGGGAATAAATGAAAGGCGTTTAGGAAATCAGGTCCAGAAAATGGATAGAATACTAGTGCGGTGTCATTTATTTTTGTGCAAATTTCATCTTTTGTCCACTTGTCCATTTTCGAAAGTCTTGTCTCAGTAATTTTTTGCCAAGGAGTGTCAATGGAAGCTTTATAATTATTCCAGAAAGTCATTTTATCTGTGAAAATATTTTTAAAAGCATTGGCATTGTCGCCAGCCAATAATGCTGCTATTTGGTCTAAGCTTGTATCCTTAGGATAATCAATTTTATCGGATAATGTATCAATATCTAAAGTGTCAATGCTTTTAGCAGGTTTGTCGTTTTTGTCAGGCTTGTTGTTTTTACTAAAATTACAAGAAAAAATTATTGCACTTGCAGTTGTAAGTATAATAATTAAGACAAGAGATTTAATAAATTTCATAAAATAATATTAAAAACGCTGCAAAAATACATTTTTTCTCAATATGGATACTATAAAACTAATATTTTAGCCAGTAAAAAGTTTTATGTTAAAGAATTTTGTATATTTAGGGAGTGGAAAATGTTTTTTATAGGTTTAAAAGTAAGATGTATTTTCTAAATTTGTCAACTTTGTTTATGGGTTTATAGATTTTGTTATCAATATAAAAAGTATGATAATACTAATGTTATGTTCGCATGTTGTATTTTCGTAGTTACAAATTGTAAATATTAATGTTATAAATATTATTTATTTGTAAACTAAAATTATTATCTTTGCAGTATAATTCAAATTAATACAAAATGAAAAAGATATTTGCAGAGCGATTAAAGTCAGCTCGTTTAATGAAAGGTTTTTCATTACAGGATTTGGCTAATGCTTTGAGTAATCAGCTCTCTCGTCAGGCTTTGCATCGTTACGAGAAAGGTGAAGTGATGCCCGATAATGATAAAATTAATTTATTAAGTAAGGCATTAGGTGTAAATCCAGATTACTTTTTTAGAAGAACTAAAGTGGAGTTAGGCGAGATAGAGTATCGTAAATTGAGCAAAATACCACGAAAAGAGGCTTCAATTATTAAGGAAAAAACTAAAGAGTATCTTTCTCGTTATTTGGAACTAGAAGAAATTTTAGGATTGAGGGTTGAATTTGAAAATCCGCTTAAAAACCTTGCCGCTATTACTTCTTACGAACAAGTAAATATAGCTGCAAATCAATTAAGAGAATATTGGAATTTAGGTAATGGAGCAATTTTTAATGTTGTTGAACTGTTAGAAGATAAAAATATTAAGGTGGTAAAGTTAGATGTTAATGATGACTTTGATGGTTTACAAACTTTTGTAAATGGTTCTATTCCTGTAATTGCATATAATGTGCTAAAAATCAATAAGCCCGATAGAATTAGGTTTACACTACTTCACGAATTAGCACACTTGCTTTTAACTTTTGGCGATATTACTTTAAAACAAAAGGAAACTTTATGTTTTCAATTTGCGGGTGCAATGTTATTGCCAGAAAAAACTATAAAAGCAGAGTTGGGCGATCGCAGAAATAAACTTTCAATAAATGAGTTGGGTAATATCAAAAAACAATATGGCATCTCTATGCAAGCAATTGTTATGAGGGCTAAAGACTGTGGTATTATAAACGAACATTATACTAAGCAATTCTTTTTTTTCATTAAGCAAATGAATTGGAAAATTGATGAACCTTTTGAGTATCTCGGTGTAGAGGAAAGTAATCGTTTTGAACAACTTTTGTTTCGTGCTTTAGTTGAAGAACAAATCTCAATGTCAAAGGCAGCTTCTTTGAGTAATCAAACATTGGCAGATTTTAGAAGTAAACATCAGATGATTTTTTAGTTTTGTGTCATTTCAATTAGTAAAAGATGAAATTAAAAGTTGCAGTTACCGATGCTAATATTTTTATTGATTTGTATGATTTAGGATTGATAAAATCTTTTTTTAATCTTGATTTAGAAATACATACTACTTCTGCGGTTTTGTTTGAGTTGTATTCTGAACAACAAGAAGTTCTTAAAGCCTATCAGTCTGTTGGTAAACTAGAAGTTCATAATCTGCAAGAAAAAGACTTTATTGAAATTTATAATGAAAATTATCCAAATCTTTATCCGAAGCAGATAAATCTGTTTTACATGTTGCCAATAAAATTAATGCTTGTGTGTTGAGTAGTGATAAAACTCTTAGAAATTATGCTAAAAACAAAAGTATTGAATATCACGGTATGCTTTGGATTTTTGACAAGTTTGTTGAAACAACAGCTTTAACACCTAAAGAAGCTAAGATAAAATTGAATCAGCTTGTTAATTTTAATTTTCTTTTCCGAAACAATCAGAAATTGGTTGAAGAAATTGAAAAACGATTGAAAATTTGGAAATAATTATCAGATGAATTTTTAAAATGTGAGCACAATATAGTTTGTCGTTAGCACGTATTTATGTCAGTTTAGATAATGTGTATTTTAATTGTTTTTATTGAAAGAAAGTAAATTCTAAAGTTCTTAACACACAACAAGCTATAAAAATCTTTAAGTATTGTTAGTTTTGCTTCTAAGAAAAGTGTATATTTGCTTTGTGAAACGTGGTATTAATAAAAATGTATTAATGCCGTTGATAACGGCACAAATTGGCGAAGATGTTACTAATGTGCATGTTAGACCAAATTATTATTTTTAAAATATGATACAATACAAAATAGGTAATTTATTAAACAGCGAAGCAGAAGCTTTGGTAAACACTGTCAATACTGTAGGTGTGATGGGGAAAGGCATTGCTTTGCAGTTTAAAAATATGTTTCCAAACAATTATAAATTATATGTTAATGCTTGTAAGAGTAAAGAATTAAAAATTGGGAAACTTTTGGTTACCGAAGAAGAAACATTGCTGTCGGGTAAAAAAATTATTATTAATTTTCCCACAAAAACTAATTGGCGTTTACCTTCGGAGTATCAATATATTGAAGCAGGTTTAGTCGAACTTGTGAAAGTAATTGAGGAAAAGAATATAAAATCTATTGCTATTCCACCATTAGGTTCTGGTCATGGTGGTTTGGATTGGAATAGAGTGAAACAACTTTTAGAAAAATATTTGGCAGATGTGGATTGTGATATTTATATTTATGAACCAAGTACAGATGTTCAAGAAATAATGAAAAAAGAGCGAGTAAAACTACTCCTGCAAGAGCAATGTTGCTTTCTGTTTTGTATGAATTGGTTCGCAATGGAGAGTTCGTGTCAGAATTTTCATCTGAAAAAATTGCTTATTTTCTTCAACGTTTTGGAGCTCAAGAAACTTTTAAGTTAAACTTTCAACCCAATTTTTATGGACCTTATTCTGGAAAAGTAAAGCACGTTTTGTACTACCTTAATGGTAGCTATATAATGGGATATAGTGCAAAAGATAAAAAACCATTTGAAGAATTAAACTTAATTCCAGATGCCGAAACAGAAGTAAATGAATTTTTAAACAAACCCGAAAACAAAGAGCATAATGATATTGTTCAAAAAACTAAAGCATTTCTATCAGGATTTTATTCACCCTTTGCTTTAGAACTGCTTTCAACTATTGATTTTATCATTACAGAAAAGAATGTTCATACGCAAGAAGAAATTATTAAAGAGTTGGAAAAATGGAGCAATCGTAAAAAAACATTGTTTTTTATTCTGACACATCGGCAAGAAAAATTAAAATTGGAAAACAATCTATTGTGTTTAAAAAAGCAAGTTCTAAAAACTTAGCTTTTGTTGGAGAAATTAGTACATTAGCAATTCAGGCGTTACGAAAAATTGGTAAGGACCAAGTAACTGTCGAAGAAATAAATCATATTAAAAACATTTTAAAAAATGAAAATCCTAAGCATTTGCAACACGATTTGTTGTTAGCACCTGTTTGGATTCGAAAATTACTTACTATCAATGAATAAATTTGAACATTTGCAGGAATGGTTTCAATTGCCAGATGAAACTAAAAAAAAGATTGTTTGCAGAAACAAGTAGAAAAGTGGGATTACCGTCTTCATCAGCCACAGAAAAAGATTGGTGGGTTACGCATACTTTGTCTGTGATTTTTTCAATGGACTGTGCAAAAGCTTTAACGTTTAAAGGAGGAACATCATTAAGTAAAGCTTGGAATTTGATACAACGTTTTTCAGAAGATATTGATCTGGCGTTAGATAGAGAATTTTTAGGTTTTACAGGCGAATTATCCAAAAAAGATGTAAAAAAATTAAGAAAATAATCGTTTATATTTATAAAAGAAGTCTTTGCTGAAGAACTGAAAAAAAAATTTGCCGAGTTAGGTTTTAGGGAAGTAAATGTAAAACCTCGTGAAGTAGAAAATCGTGACCAAGACCCTTTGATTATTGAAATTTATTACAATAAACTTACGGAAATAGATACCTATTTAAAACCAGGTATTTTGGTAGAAATTGGCAGTCGTTCGTTGAGAGAACCATTTACGCAAAGAACTTTTGGAACATTTGTTTCACAAATTTATAAAGATAAACTTTTCGCGGATAAACCGATAAGTATTCCTGTTGTAAATCCTGAGCGAACATTTTTAGAAAAAATATTTTTGTTGCACGAGGAATTTCAAAAACCTCAAGACAAAATAAGAGTTGAACGACTTAGCAGACACTTATACGATATTGAAAAGTTGAGTCAAACAGACTATGCAACAATAGCATTGAATGACTCTAGACTTTACAATACAATCGTTGAACATCGCAGAAGATTTACACCCATTTCAGGTATAAACTATGACAAACATAATCCCAAAAGCATTATGTTTATTCCACCTGATTCAATCATAAAAAAGTGGGAACTTGATTACGAAGAAATGAAATCCAATATGATTTACGGCAGTCTATTGTCATTTGACGAACTAATAAAACGATTAAAAGAGTTGCAAGACAGGATAAATAAGTTGTAAATAAAGTATAAGTCAATTTTCAGAAACAGTATTACTCTCCCAACACCCAAAGTGCTTGATTATCAGCTTTTTCTTTAAGGTTTGGAAGTTCGGCGTAAGCGGTTTTTGTGTCTGCAAAAGATTTGAGGCTGACTCTATACATATTATTGTGTGGTAAAATAATAGATTCAAAACCTTGAGATTTGTATTTTTCGCACAAGTTATGTGCATTTTCAGAAGAAGAAAAAACACCAGCTATAACATGAACTGAATGGCTTTGAGTGTTAGTGTTTATTGTTAAATCTGGTTTTACAAAATCTTCTTCAATAATGCTTTCTACAATTTCTTCTTCAATTATATCTTCCTGAATTTCTTCAGTTGGAAGTACAGCGATTTCAGTAGTTTCGGGAGTAATGCTTGGTTTTATAATATTTTCTACAGAAACAACTTTTGCAGTTTCAGTATTTTTTGTTTGATTTTCAAATAAACCAAAATGGAAAGATAAAGTTACCAGTCCGGCAAGAACTGCTGCAGAAGTTAGAGTGTAAACTAATGGACGTAGCGATTTTCTTTGTTTTTTATCTTTATCTTTGGTTTGAACAAAAACAGGCTTGCGTTCAAATTTAAGCATAGGATAGGTAAAAACCGAAAGCCCGTATGAATCTTCTAATAAATCATTATAGTTGAAAGGAGTAAAAACTAAAACATTTTGATTTAAAACAAAGCAACCCAAGCCAGGAAACTCAACAACATCATTGTTTTTCAAAGAATTGTTTACTGATTCAACAAAATTTTCAACTTCTTCTACAGCTTTTTCCCAAGATAGATTTCTTGACTTTGAAATGTGATTTAGCAATAAACCATCATTTGAGTTTAAACTTTTATTAAAAGCTATACTTTTAGATGGCGGAAAAAATTCCTGACTGTTAAAATCAACTTTTGCACTAGAATAATTCGCAATAAAACCACCAAAACCGGGAATTATTACGCAATCATTAAACTTAAGTAGTTGATATATATCACTATACAAATTCATCTTCACCTATTTTTGAGAATGTAAAGATAATAAAAAAATCAAAACAAAGATTAAAAATATTAAACAAGTTTTTCCCTTGTTAATAATAATTGCTAATTTTGTAAATCATAGATGTGAAAAATAGGTTTTAATAAGCGGTAACTTATAAAACATGAAAAAAAAAATAATTAAATCTCAGCTGTCTTTGTTGATGCGAGTATTTGTCTTGATGGCAATTTTGCTCTTTATCTATAGTCTAGCTAGGATACTGATTTTTATATTTAATTATAATTTATTCGACATTACATATTCACAATTTTTTTATTATTATTTTACAGGTCTTAGGTTTGACTTGTCTTCTTTGTGCTTTGCAAATTTTTTATTTTTGCTTTTATTCTTTTTACCTCAAAAATTTTTTCATAAACAATATTATAAGAAAATTCTTTTCACAACTGCTTTTGTATTTAATATTGTAATATTAATCCCAAGTATTATTGATGCTTTTTATTATCCTTTTGTTTTCCGTAGAACAAGTTATGACACACTTCTTATGCTCGTGAAGATGAAAAGCGAGATGAAAAATTTATGGCTTGATTTTATTGTTGATTTTTGGGAGGCAATAGTCTTGTTCATAGTTTTTTGTGTTATATTAATACTTGTATTAAAAAAGTTTTTCAAGTACAAAACCTTTGAAAACAGAGGAGTGAAGTCATATCTTCAATCTAGTGCTATTTTTATTCTTGTTTTATTTTGTTCTTTTATTTTAATGAGAGGTGGTTTTGAACGAAGACCAATTTCTTTAGTTACTGCGGCAAAATATGCTCCGACAAATCACTCGCCAATAGTTCTAAACAGTGCTTTTTCTATTATTAGAACTTGGAATAAGATAGGTCTTGAAAGAAAAACTTTCTTTGAAAATGAAAACGAATTGAATAAATATTTTCAAGGCTATAAATCTTATGAAAAAGAAAAATTCAATAAAAAGAACATTGTAATTATCATTTTAGAAAGTTTTTCTTGTGAGCATTTAAGCAGTTTAAATCCTGAAAATCCTCTTGATAAAAATAAAAATTTTGCACCTTTTTTAGATTCTTTGATTTACGAATCATATTTTTGCTCAAATGCTTTTGCAAATGGAAAACGTTCTATAGAAGGCATACCAGCAATATTGTCTTCTGTGCCAACACTGATGGGAACTCCTTTTATTTTGTCGCCTTATATAAATAATAATATTCCAAGTATAGCAAGTTTGCTTAAAGAAGAAGGATATTATAGCGTTTTTTATCATGGTGGACATAATGGCACTATGAATTTTGATGCTTATGCCGAACTTGCAAAATTTGATAAATATTCTGGTAGGGACGAGTATCCATATCCAGAGCATTTTGATGGACATTGGGGAATTAGAGATGAAGAATATTTGCAGTTTATTGCTGAAGAACTTTCGAAAAATGAGCAAGCATTTATTGCTACTATTTTCACACTTTCGTCTCATCATCCTTATACAGTTCCCGAAAAATATGAAAATGTCTTACCAGATGGACCGCTTGAAATACATAAATCTATAGCTTATGCAGATTTGGCTTTGAAGAAATTTTTTGAAACAGCATCGACTAAAGAATGGTATAATAACACTCTGTTTGTAATATGTGCCGACCACTCTTCAGAACCATGGCTTGATTATTATAAAAGTCCGGCAGGATTGTTTTCTATTCCAATTTTGTTTTATGACCCAGCAAATAATTTAAAAGGCGAATACAAAAAAACTTGTCAGCAAATTGACGTTATGCCGTCTATTCTTGATTATATCGGCTATCCACATAAGTTTTTTTCATTTGGTTCTAGCGTTTTTGATAGTCTAAATACAAATAATACAGCAGTATCATTTTTTAACGATAATTATCAAATAATTTCCGATTCAACAGTTATAGTATTTAGCAATGATAAACCAACAAAATTATGGAATTATAAAAATGATTATCACGGGAATATAAATTTAATTGATGACGAAAATTATCAGAAGAAAAAAAATGATTTAAACTTGTTTTACCAAGCGTTTATTCAGTGTTACAACAATACTTTAATTGACAATAATATAAAAATTAATCCTTAAAACGGCTACAATTCAACAATCATAATTTCCACACGTCTATTTAAACTTCGTCCTTCTTCTGTTTCGTTTGATGCAACAGGAACTTTTGTACCAAATCCTCTGTATTTCATGCGTTTTTTGTCAATACCCGAAGAAATTAAATAATCATAAACAGCTTGTGCTCTTTTCATAGAAAGTGTTCTGTTGTAGCTTTCGGTTCCAACATTGTCGGTATGTCCTCTTACTTCAATTCGCAAATTTGGTTTTGAAGTTAAAATTTCAACTAATTTATCTAATTCAATATAGGAGAGAGCTAGTAATTCAGAAGAATTAAATTCAAAAAATATTCTATTTAGATTAAATTTAGAACCAACTCTTGCTTTTTCAAAAGCCTGTTCTGTAATTTCAGACTCTTTTAAATTGAGCATAGCAAAGTTTGACGAATTATTTCCATCAATATTTCCTGCAAGGTTTTTACCATCATTGCTATCTTTTGAATTTGCAGAAGTGTTTGAATTATTATCTGCTAAATTGTTCTTGTCTGTTCCGCTTGTGCCGCTATAGCTGTCTTTACCATCAGCTTCTCCAGTGCTATCTTTCCCGTCAGTTCCTCCATTTCCGTCTATATCATCAGTTCCGCTGTTTTCTCCACTTCCATTTTTTCCACTTGTTCCGTCAGCTAAGTCTTTTCCTTCTGCTCCGTCTGCGCTTCTATTTTTGTCATCGGAGTTTTGGGCTAACAAACCTTTTGTGTTGTATCCAGTTCTTGGGTCATAGTTATCTGCCATCCAGTCGGAGCCAAACGATAAATCATCTATGCAGCCACATTCAAAATCGTGGTCTATTTTAAAAACTCTAACATCATCAATATAATAGTAAGCATAATAAAAAGCAGAGTCTGTAAATTCTACATCATTAATTTTATAGTTTGTTTGTGTATTATCAAAAAAATTACCTATTGTTAAATAAGTTTCTCCACCAAAAGCACGATAAGTGCCGCACATTTCTATCCAATGGTTGAAATTGTCCATTATGTGTCCGGGCTTGTTTATGATTTGTGGTCTTTGAATAATTAAACCAGCATCTTTAACACCAATTTTTGAGTTTGTAAGTGTAACTCCAAGTGCGTCAACCGAGAATAATGATTTAGAAGCATTTGCGTAAGATAATTTCACACAATACAGCTCTTCTTTTTTTAATGGTTCTAATAATTTTGTTTGAATATATTCTCTTGAAACGCCTTTATAAGTTTTTGTAGAATCGTCAAAAGTTTCTCTTAGAATTATTCCAGCATATGCTGCTCCATCGGCAGGAAACATAAAACCTGCAAAATTAAAAGGTACAGAAGCATCGCCTAAGCTACATGGGTGAAATTGGTCTGGAGTGCCTTTGTTTGGATTTAGCCAACTTGGATATGGTCTATCATAAGCAAAAGTGGTGAAAGATTCGGGACAAGTCCAAGCATTTTCAAAACTTCCATTTTCTACAAGATTTTGAGAAAAAACAAAATTAAAAGTGAAAATTAAAAAAGCTATAAAACAAAATATTCTCATCAAAACAATTTAACTCCTAATAAAACTATAAAATTACAAAAAATATTATTCTTTAAGAAATATTTTGCAGATTTATTTTTGCTTTTTTGAAGATCTCCATCTTTTTGGATTAAAAATCTTTATGTTTCGTGGAAAAATTTGAGCAAGCTTAATTCTACGATTATAAGTTTTTATATGTCTATCGGATTTTGAAGCATAAATATCTGCGATATTAATTAAAATTCCTGTTTCTTCAACGCCACCAAACTCGTCATTTTCAACAGTTCCAAAAGTTATCATTGAAGGAGATAAATTCATATACGCATTTACCAAAGGTGGAATTTTTTCGCCAGTTTCTCTAACCTTTGCATTTAAAATTTTATAGTCGTTTGCATAGTCGTTGCCAGCAAAAACATTTTCTACTTTTTTGAAAGCAATGGGGTCTTTTGGTGTCAATAATTTTTCTGTATCAGGGAAATACAAACCTAAAAAACTTAAAATATGATCTCTCGCACTAATGTCAAAGTGTTTATACATTGTTATTTTTCCAAAAAGATACTTCATTTCTGGGTATTCAACTGTTAAAGCACCTAGTCCGTCCCATAAATTATCTAAAGCAAACATGCCTTTGCGAGCATTTCTTCCATATTGATAACCGGGTTGCACAAACGATCTTCCTAATTCAATAGAGTAGGGTAAATAATTTTCTAAAAAATTTTCAGAAAATTCAAATAAATGAGAAGTAGCTAATTTTTCTTCGGGATTATCAAGAACTGTATCACCTAAAATAAAGCGATAGCCACCTATGATTTGTTTTTCATCAGGATCCCAAACAATTAATTGTAAATAAGGATCTTCGCCTAAATCATATTCATCAATATCGTAAGATTTGCCTGTTCCGCCACCTGCCATTCTAAAAGTAATTTCTCGAAGCCGTCCAAGTTCTTTAGTTAAATTAGGCGAATCTTTACAATTAAAAACATAAAGCTCTGTGTTGCCAAAATTGGACTTTCGTAGAAATTTATCTTTTGTTAATTCTGCAAGTAAAAGTTCTGTTTCTACTGGCGGAATTACTGCTTCCATTGTCGTCATTTCAAAAAAAAATTTTTTGTAAAAATACTCATTTTTTTTGATTATTTTTACTTTTTTGTAAAGAATATACCAAGTTTCGAAAATATGCAGCCCATTCAGTGGCATTTTTCGATTTATCAATGTTTGTATAAGGAAAAACTTCGCCAAAAACTATTTTTATAGTCTTTCCTCTTTGCTTCATCATTTCATCAGCTAAATAAAGCATCTCAATATTTGCTTTAATTCCTAAAAACTTACGAAAACGAGATAAATTATAGAAAAAATTGGAATTTCTACCTTCTATAAAAATCGGAACTATATCACGCTTGAACTCTACAGCTTTGTTTACAAAGCTTTTTTGCCAAGCTAAATCCTGAACTTTTCCTTTTATTTTTCGAGAAACCAAACCTGCAGGAAAATATAAAATCTGATAGTCAGAAGCATAATACTCGTTGATTAAAGTGAAACTTTCTCGAGATTGAGAGCCATGTTTGTTAATGGGTAAAAATAATACTGCAAGAGGTTTTAAAAACATTAAAATATCATTTACAACAAATTTGAAATCTTTAAATTTCTTGTTTACAGTACTCATCAATACTAAGCTTTCGAGACCTCCCAATGGATGATTAGCTGCAAAAATATAACGACCAGAATCGGGAATGTTTTCAAAACCTTCAATCTCAACTTTTAAGTCTAAAAATTTTATGGTTGCTTCAACAAATTCAATCCCTTGTTTGCCTTTGCTCTCTTCTAAAAATTTATTGATAGTATCTTGATGAACTATTCGCTTTAAATATGATTTTACAAATCTAGGCAGACGGCGAGCTAATTTCGGATTTTTTGCCTCTAAAACTGCATCGACATCAATTCGCAATGATTGATCTTCTTCCATTTTATTACTTGTTAATTTCTGCAAATATAAATGTTTTTTACAAAACAACAAACATCTGGTTATCAAATAGTTAAGTTTTTTCAAATAAAAAGTTATTAACAAAGTGTATTAAAATGTAGTAAAATGTTGCATTGTGTAGTAATTTTATATATTTTTACGCATAAATTTTAAAACATGTTTGTCGGAGAATATATAGTGAAATTAGACGCAAAAGGGAGAATAGCTTTTCCTTCGGGCTTGAAGAAGCAAATTCCTGCCGAAGACTTGGAAAAACCTTTTGTTGTAAAAAAAGACATCTACGAGCCTTGTCTGATTTTGTATCCAGAACAAGAATGGGATACTCATATGTCTATTATGAAGCGTAAACTCAATCCTTTTAACAGAGTGCATGCACGCATAATTCGTGATTATCACAGAGATAGTGCTCGTCTTCCTTTTGATGGAAGCTTTAGACTGTTGATTCCTAAGAAATTGTTAGATGATGTTAATATCGACAAAGAAATGGTATTAGCTGGACAAGAAGGGAAAATCGAGATATGGTCTAAAGAAGAGTATGATAAACAAAGAATGGATCAAGAAGTTTTTGCCAAAAATATAGAAGAAATTTTGGGCAACGACACTAATTTTTATGAATAGGAAGATATGTACCACGAACCAGTATTACTAAAAGAGAGCATAGAGGGATTGAACATAAATTCAGATGGAGTTTATGTAGATGCTACTTTTGGTGGTGGTGGACATTCTGCAGAAATACTTTCTAAACTTTCGGAAAAAGGACAACTAATTGCATTTGACCAAGATAAAGATGCACATAAAAATAAAATCAAAGACGATAGGCTAACTTTAATTTATGGCAATTTTAGATATATCCAAAATTATTTGGAGTATTTAGGTCATGAAACAGTAGATGGGGTTTTGGCTGACTTGGGAATTTCGTCTTATCAAATTGATGAATATAGCAGAGGCTTTTCGTATCGCTTAGGTGGAAAACTCGATATGAGAATGAACGACAAACAAGAAACTAAGGCAAGTGATGTTTTAAATAATTATGATGAGGCAAAATTGCTTTATATTTTTAATAACTATTGCGACATTCCAAATGCAAGAAGATTGGTAAGCTTAATTTTAGAATATAGACTTTATAATAAAATTGAAACAATTGAAGAATTTATTGAAATTATAAGTCCAGTTACTCCTAAAAATAAAGAATATAAATATTTGTCTCAGGTATTTCAAGCCATTAGGATAAGTGTTAATGATGAAATAAATGCTTTAAATGATTTTTTAAGTTCTTGTTCTAAAATTACAAAACCTGGAAGTCGATTGTCTATAATTTCTTACCATTCTTTAGAAGATAGATTGGTAAAAAATCTTATAAAAACTGGAAACACAGAAGGAAAATTAGAAACCGACATTTTTGGTCAAACCGATTTAAGTTTTAAAGCGGTTAATAGAAAAATTATTTTACCTAATGATGCAGAAATTGAGAAAAACCCAAGAGCAAAGTCAGCAAAATTAAGAATAGCAGAAAGAATATGAAAAAAGAAAACACATCACATATAAAGCAAATAAGATCTACTATAAAAGGACTGTTTAACGGTTCTATTTTGGTAAGTGATTTTGTTCGCAGGCAAATTCCTTTTGTTGTTTTCCTTTTCATATTGGGCTTGATATACATCTCAAATAGATATAATGCTGAAAGTATTTTTAGACAAACTGATGAAGCAAAGAAAAGAATAGAAAATTTGAGATCTGAAAAAATTGAAATACAATCTCCTTTAATGCAAAATAGCAGAAAAGAAAGAGTGTTGCAATTATTGAACGAAAAAGGCTCACAACTAAAAGAACCGACTAAACCACCATATAAAATTTCGAGAAGTAAAGAATGAGTTCAAGACGAGGCATATTGATTAAATACAACTTGCTATATCTAGTTTTAATAGCTATAGGAGTGTTTTTTATATGCAAAATTATTTACTTTCAATTTTTTTATGATAAGGAATTAATTGATAATGCTTTAAAAACTACAAAAGCTTATACTTCAATTGAACCAAGGCGAGGCGATATTTATTCTAGTGATGGAAAATTGTTGGTTACTTCTATAGCATATTACGAAGTTGGCATGGATCCAAATTCAGATGCTATAACACAAAAAATATTTGATGAAAATTTAGATTCTTTAAGTTTGTGCTTATCTCAACTATTGCCAGATAAAACAAAACAACAGTACAGAAGTGAATTAATAAAAGCCAGAGACTCAGGTTCTAGATATTATAGATTTAGTTTTAATCTTAGTTATACTGATTTTAAGAAAATGTCGAATTTTCCACTTCTAAGAAAAGGAAGGCTAAAAGGAGGATTTATTTATCAAAAAACTTATAGAAGAGAAAATTTATTTGGAGAATTGGCAAAAAGAACATTAGGTACTCAACCAACTGACAGAGCCAAAGGAGTTGGTTTAGAAGATTCTTTTAATGAAGAGCTAGAAGGAGTAGAGGGTTATACTATAAACGAAAGAATTGCAGGAAATTTATGGATGCCAATTGAAGACGCACAATATATAGAACCAAAAGATGGTCTTGATTTAATTACGACAATAAATATAGAACTACAAGATATAGTTGAAACAGCATTGATAAAACAACTTACTAAATATGAGGCAAGTTTTGGAACAGCTGTTGTAATGGATGTGAAAACAGGCAAGGTGTTGGCAATTGCTAATAAAGAATTAAACTCAAACGGTGAATATGTAGAAAAAACAAATCATGCGGTTGCTTATGCAATAGATCCAGGTTCAACATTTAAACTTGTTTCTGCAATTATTGCTCTTGAAGATGGTTATGTAACGCCTGATGATATTATTGATACAGGAGATGGAAGTGAAAAAATTTCATACAAAACAGTTAAAGATACAAAAAAAGGTGGTTATGGTGCAATTAGTTTTCAAAGAGCAATAGAGGTTTCTTCAAACGTTGCAATTGCAAAGGTTGTATATGAAAACTACAAGCTCCAGCCTTTAAAGTTTTATAAAGGAATTGAAAGACTAAATTTGACAGAGCCTTTAGGTGTGAGCATAAAAGGTGAAACAAAACCAACAGTAAATATACCTTATCAAGGAACATGGTCGGGAATATCTTTAGTGCAAATGTCTATGGGATATGAGTTGCAAATTACACCTTTACAAATATTAGCTTTTTATAATGCTATCGCTAACAATGGTAAGTTTGTAAAACCACTTTTTGCCGAAGCACTTGCCGATAAAGGCAAAATAGTAAAATATTTTGAGCCAGAAGTTCTTAACGAACAAATTTGCTCACCAAAAACATTGAGTCAAGTTCAAAAAATGCTTGTAGGGGTAGTTGAAGAAGGAACTGCTAGAAATATAAAAAGCGAAAACTATCAAATTGCAGGAAAAACAGGAACTGCACAAATGAACTATGGAAGAGATAGTCTTCAAAGAGGTTATCACGCTTCTTTTGTTGGATATTTTCCAGCCGACAATCCAGAGTATTCATGTATAGTGTCAATTTATGAACCTAAAAACGCTTATTACGGTGGAAGTGTTAGTGCTCCTGTGTTTAAGGAAATAGCAGACAAAATTTATTCTTTAAGTCCAAAATATTATAAATCATCAGCAGAAGAAGAGCTAGCTTACTCTTTACCAAGTGTGAAAAAAGGATGCAAGCAAGAAACAAGCAATGTTTTTAAGTGGTTGAATTATGAAGTGGATATTAAAGATGTAAATCAAACTAAATGGATTACTGGAGTTTATAAAGGTGATGATATTGTGAAATTAAATCCAGTTAGTTTTAGTGATAATACTAAAGTTCCTGATGTAAGAAATATGGGATTAAAAGATGCAGTAGTAATTCTTGAAGATTGTGGACTTAGTACTCAAGTTGTTGGTAGAGGCAGAATTTACAGGCAAGTTCCAGAAGCAGGAAGTGATTTAAGAAAAGGCGACAAAATTATTTTATATCTATGCGAATGAATATAAAAAATTACATATCAGAAATAAATGCAGTTGAAAGCATTTTTAATAATGATGGCAACTTTACAAAAATAGAGTTCGACTCTAGAAATGTGAAAGAAAATGACATGTTTGTTGCTATTGTTGGTAGCCTTCAAGATGGGCATGAATATATAAATCAAGCTATTGAAAAGGGTGCAAGTGTAATTATTTGTGAAAAAATGCCAGAAACTCTTAATCCAAAAGTGAGTTATATAAGTGTAAAATCATCATCAAAAGCACTTGGAATTTTAGCTTCAAATTTTTATGATAATCCATCTCAAAAGTTAAGATTAGTTGGCGTTACAGGTACTAATGGAAAAACAACAATTGCTACAAGTTTATATAATCTTATACAAAAATTAGGTTATAAAGCTGGCTTGATTTCTACTATACAAGTAATTATTGATAATAAAAAAATAGAAGCTACACATACAACACCAGATCAACTCAAACTAAATAAATATTTGTCGGAAATGGTTGACTCTGGTTGCGATTACTGTTTTATGGAGGTTAGCTCTCATGCTATAGTTCAAAACAGAATTGCTGGTTTACAGTTTGTAGGTGGAGTTTTCACAAATTTAACTCACGACCACTTAGATTTTCATAAAACTTTTAAAGAATATTTAAAAGCAAAGCAACAATTTTTTACTTCTCTTTCTCCAAAGGCTTTTGCAATAACTAACAATGATGATAAAAACGGACAAGTAATGTTGCAAAACTCAAAGGCTAAAAAAATATCCTACGGTATTAAAACTGTTGCTGATTACAGAGCTAGTGTTTTAGAAAGTCATTTTGAGGGAATGTTGTTACAAATTGACAATAAAGAAGTTTGGACAAATTTTATAGGAAGATTTAATGTGTCTAATATTTTAGCAATTTATTCCACTGCAATAGAATTAGGATTTGAAAGCGATGAGGTTTTAAGAAATATTTCAGCTTTAAAACCAGTAGAAGGTAGATTTGAAACATTACATTCTAACAACAATATTACAGCAATAGTTGACTATGCACACACACCAGACGCTCTTGAAAATGTTTTGACAACAATAAACGAAATAAATGCTGGTGAAGGCAAAATAATTACTGTTGTTGGAGCAGGTGGAAATAGAGATAAAACCAAACGCCCCGAAATGGCTTGCGTTGCAGCAGAACTTAGCGATAAATTGATTCTTACATCTGATAATCCACGTTGCGAAGATCCAGAAGAAATACTAAAGGATATGCTTAAAGGTGTGAATATAGTTCAACAGAAAAAAACTATAAAAATTACAGATAGAAAAGAAGCAATAAAAACAGCTGTGATGCTTGCTAATAAAGGCGATATTATTCTTGTTGCTGGAAAAGGACATGAAAAATATCAAGAAATTAATGGTGTTAAACATCATTTTGATGATAAAGAAGTTTTAAGTGAAATTTTTAATTTGTTACAATAATGCTATACTACTTATTTAGTTATTTACAAGAATTAGATGTTCCAGGAGCGGGAGTTTTTGAATATATTACTTTCAGAGCTGCTATGGCAACAATCACATCTTTGATTGTTAGTATATTTTTTGGTAAAAAAATTATTAGACTTTTACAAAAGCGTCAAATTGGAGAAGAAATAAGAGATTTGGGCTTAGAAGACCAAATGAAGAAAAAAGGAACTCCAACAATGGGTGGACTTATAATAATTGCGGCAATAATTATTCCAACATTGTTATTTGCAAAACTTGATAATATTTATGTTTTGTTGATGCTTATTACAACCGTATGGCTTGGAACAATAGGCTTTTTAGACGATTATTTAAAAATTAAAAATAAAAATAAAGTTGGATTAAAAGGAAAATACAAAATAATTGGACAAATAGCTTTGGGTTTTATTGTTGGTGGAATTTTGTATTTCTCTGATGATGTTGTAATAAGAACTAAAGTATGTGGAACAACCAACCAAGAAGTAGTGGAAGTTGTTGATAATCAAAATTGTAGTGAGTTTGTAGAATATGTTGATGTTAAATCAACCAAAACTACTATACCTTTTTTCAAAAATAATGAGTTCGACTATGCAATGCTAGTTTGGTTTTTGGGAGAAAATGCAGAGAAAGTGGCTTGGTTGGTTTTTATTATTGTTACAATTCTGATAGTAACGGCGGTGTCTAATGGAGCAAACTTAACCGATGGTTTAGATGGTTTGGCTACTGGCTCGTCGGCAATAATAGGAGCTACTTTAGGAATTTTAGCCTATGTCTCTGGAAACAGAATTGCAGCAGAATATTTACATATTTTGTACATTCCAAATACTGGAGAGCTAGTTATATTTATGGCAGCTTTTATTGGAGCAACAATTGGTTTCTTATGGTATAATTCTTTCCCAGCTCAAATTTTTATGGGCGATACAGGAAGTTTGACAATAGGTGGAATAATTGCTGTATTTGCAATAATTATAAAGAAAGAACTGCTAATTCCAATTTTATGTGGAGTTTTTCTTGCCGAAAGCTTGTCGGTAATGATACAAGTTTCATATTTTAAATTTACTAAGCGAAAGTATGGCGAGGGGCGAAGGGTGTTTTTAATGGCACCGCTTCATCATCATTACCAAAAGAAAGGATTTCCAGAGCCAAAAATTGTTACAAGATTTTGGATAATTTCTTTGATACTTGCTGTAATATCAATTATAACCCTAAAATTAAGATAAGATGGAAGAGAGAATTGTAATATTAGGTGCAGGCGAAAGTGGAACTGGTGCAGCAATTTTAGCAGCAGTAAAAGGCTATGATGTTTTTGTTTCAGATAAAGGAAGTATTGATGAAAAATATAAAACTTTATTAAAACAATACAATGTAAATTTTGAAGAAAACAAACATAGCGAAGACATAATTTTATCAGCTTCTGAAATTATAAAAAGCCCAGGTATTCCTGATAGTGTTCCTATGATAAAAAAGATAAAAAAAATAGGAACTCCAATAATTTCAGAGATTGAATTTGCAGCAAGATATACTGATGCAATAAAAATATGTGTTACTGGAAGCAACGGCAAAACAACAACAACAATGTTGATTTATCATATTTTGCAAAAAGCAGGTTTAAATGTTGGCTTAGCAGGAAATGTAGGACAAAGTTTTGCTTATCAAGTAGCAACAGGAAATTTTGAATATTACGTAATTGAATTAAGCAGTTTCCAATTAGACACTATGTTTGATTTTAAGTCGGAGTTGTCGGTTTTGCTAAATATCACACCAGACCATTTAGATAGATATGATTATAAATTTCAAAATTATGTTGACTCAAAATTTAGAATACTTCAAAATACAACATTTAAAGATGTGTTTATTTATTGTTCTGACGACCAAACTATAATGCAAGAAATTAGCAAGAGAGAAATTTTGGCTCAACAATTTGAATTTACACAAAACAAAGATGAAATAGAGAATGGAGCTTTATTAAACAAAAACACAAACGAAATAAATTATATTACTAATCATAAACAGGATTTTACTATGCAAATAAATGAGTTATCAATTCAAGGGAAACACAATGTTTACAATTCAATGGCAGCAGGTATTGTTGCTCAAGTTTTAAACATAAGAAAAGATGTAATTCGAGAAAGTTTAAGAGATTTTAAAAGTATAGAACATAGGCTAGAGTCTGTGATAAGTGTGCATGGAATCAAATTTATTAATGATTCAAAAGCAACAAATGTAAACTCTGCTTGGTATGCTTTAGAATCTGTAAATTCGCCTATAATATGGATAGTTGGTGGAATAGACAAAGGAAATGACTACGACTCATTAAAAGATTTAGTGAGAGAAAAAGTAAAAGCTATTGTATGTTTAGGAAAAGATAATACTGCTATTCACAAGGCTTTTGCTGACATAGTTCCAAAAATTGTTGATACCACTTCAATGCCAGAAGCAGTAAACACTGCATATTATCTTGGCAAAAAGAACGATACAGTTTTATTGTCGCCAGCATGTGCAAGTTTTGATTTGTTCGAAAACTATGAAGATAGAGGAAATCAATTTAAACTAGCAGTAAGAGCTTTATAGAAAATAAAAATGGGAAAGATTAAAAAGAAAATATTTAAAGGCGATATGGGTATTTGGATAATTATTCTACTTTTATCCATTTATTCTATGCTTGCTGTTTATTCTGCTTCGAGCCAATTGGCATATCGCGAGGCAGGAGGAAATACTACTTTTTATCTTATACGGCAAGCGGTAATGCTAATGATAGGAGTAGCAACTATATTAGTAGTACATAATATCCCTTATAAATATTTTTCACGAGCTTCTGTATTTTTGTGGTATCTTGCAATTGGCTTATTAGTATTTACATTGTTTTTTGGAATTAATGTAAACGAAGCTCGTAGATGGATAATGCTCCCTGGTGGTATAACCTTTCAAACTTCAGATTTTGCTAAAGTCGCACTTATAATGTATATAGCCAGAAATTTAGCAATAAAAGAAGAAGAGGTAAATACCTGGAAAGGTTGCTTTAAAAAGCTATATTTCCCAATATTATTAACAGTAGGTTTGATTTTACCTGCCAATTTATCTACTGCTATACTTTTATTTGGAACTACTATGCTATTGATATTTTTTAGCAATTTAAAATTTAAGTATTTCGCAGCAATGATAGGAGCCAGTTTGGTCCTTGGTATTTTGTTTTTTGGAGCAGTAAAAACTTTTAAACATGTAGGACGTTTCGAAACTTGGAATAATAGAATAGAAAATTTTACTAACAAAACTGATAAGGAAGAAAATATTCAAGAAAAACATTCAAAAATAGCAATAGCTAAAGGTGGTTTGTTTGGCTTGGGACCAGGAAAATCAAATCAAAGAAATATTTTACCACATCCATATTCAGACTATATTTTTGCAATAATTATAGAAGAGTACGGTTTGATTTTTGGAGCAATTCCGCTTATTGTGCTTTATCTGTATTTATTTATGAGAGTTAGACGAATTGTAAAAAATACTAATAGAAAGTTTGGTGCTTACATTGTGAGCGGATTAGCAGCTCTTATAGTTTTACAGGCGTTTTCAAATATGGCAGTAACAACAAATGTTATTCCAGTAACTGGTCAGCCTTTGCCTATGGTAAGTTATGGCGGAACTTCAATTATATTTATGGGAATGGCACTAGGAATAATTCTTAGTGTTAGTAGGGAAGTTGAAGAAATGAAAGATGCAAAAAAATCACAAGGTATGGAAGATGATATTCCAAATGCAGAAATTGAAAATGCAGATTCTGAAGTGATAGAGCCAGATGAGAAAGTATTAGAAGAAAGTTTAAATTTAGTTATAAATACAAAAGAAAATGAAGAATCTTAGAATAATAATTAGTGGCGGAGGAACAGGAGGACATATTTTTCCTGCTATTTCTATTGCTAATGCATTAAAAGCAAAATGGGCAGATACTGAGATATTGTTTATTGGTGCCGAAGGTAGAATGGAAATGGAAAAAGTTCCTGCCGCAGGATATAAAATAATAGGACTACCAGTGATTGGTCTGAAAAGAAAAATTTCTTTATCAATTTTCACATTTATTTTCAAAACTATAAAAAGCTATAGAAAAGCAAAAAAAATAATTAAAGAATTTAAACCTGATGTGGTTGTCGGCGTTGGCGGATATGCAAGCGGACCAGCATTAAAAGCTGCCGCAAGTTTGAAAATCCCTTATTTGGTTCAAGAGCAAAATTCTTATCCAGGTGTAACAAACAAACTTTTGGCAAAAAAAGCAAGTAAAATTTGTGTTGCTTATGATAATATGGATAAATTTTTCCCAGCAGAAAAAATAATAAAAACAGGCAACCCAATACGTGCTGATATTCAAAATATTACGAATAAATCTAGCGAGGCTTTTAAGTTTTTCGATCTTAATCCCGACAAAGCAACAGTTTTAGTAATAGGCGGAAGTTTAGGAGCAAGAACAATAAATAATAGTATAGCAAACACTTTGAACGAATATGTAAAATCAGATGTTCAAGTAATTTGGCAAACTGGAAAACACTACTTTGACAAAGCTGACGAAATTGTAGGAGAAATAAATTCAGATTTAATTTTTGTAAGCGATTTTATTTATAGAATGGATTATGCTTTTTCTGTTGCCGATATAATAATATCACGTGCTGGTGCTGGAAGTATTTCCGAACTTTGTGTAGTAGGTAAACCTACAATACTTGTTCCTTCGCCTAATGTTGCCGAAGACCACCAAACAAAAAATGCTTTAGCACTATCAACAGTAAATGCAGCAATATTGGTTAAAGATTCAGATGCAGAAAAAGAATTGACAAAACAAACTTTAGAATTATTAAATAATAAAGAACAACGCGAAATCTTAGCTAAAAATATAAAAAAATTAGAGTTAGCAGATGCAGCAAATATTATAGCAGATGAAATTAAAAAATTAGCAAATGAATAAATTGTACGAAAATATTTATTTTATAGGAATTGGCGGTATAGGAATGTCGGCTTTGGCACAGTATTTTCTTAACCAAGGTTTTAGAGTTTCTGGTTACGACAGGGTAAGAAATGAAATGTGCATTAGACTAGAAAAGCTTGGCATAACAATACATTACGAAGATAATATTAATATGATAAATTCATATTTTAAAAATCCAGAAAATACTTTAGTTGTTTACACACCTGCAATACCAACAACTCATTCAGAACTTAATTGGTTTAAAAATAATAATTTTAAAATTCAAAAACGTTCCGAAACACTTGGGAATATTACAAGTCATAAAAAAACAATTGCAATAGCTGGTTCTCATGGTAAAACTTCTGTTTCGGGAATTAGTGCACATATTATCTCAAATACAGAAAAATCATGTACAGCTTTTATAGGTGGAATTTTAAAAAATAGAAATTCTAATTTTATTATAAATGCAAAAAGCGAAAATATTGTAGTCGAAGCCGACGAATACGACAGATCGTTTTTAAATTTAGAACCTAGTTTAGCATTAATAACAAGTGTAGAAGAAGACCATTTAGATATTTATGAAAATTTAGAAAACATAAGTTCTGCTTTTCAAGATTTTGCGAATAAAACAAAAAATAAAGGAATAGTAATTTTAAATAGTAAAATAGACCCAAAATTTAAAGAAAATTTACGCAAAGATTTGAATATTTATCACTATGGTTTAAATAATGAAAATTGCGACTTCTACCTATATAATATTAGGTATGAAAATGGAGAGTGTTATTTTGATATAAAATTTCTTAAAGATGAGTTGAAAGATATAAAATACATTTTTCCGGGAAATCACAATTTTGAAAATGTTTTAGCAGCAGCAAGTATTTCGTATTTGTCAGGAGTTTCGCTTGAAGAAATTCGCAAGGGAATTGAAACATTTAAGGGAATAGTTAGAAGATTTGATTATATTGTAAAAAATCACGAACATATTTATATCGACGATTACGCACATCATCCAAGCGAAATTTCAGCATTTTTAACAGCAGTAAGACAAATTTTCCCAAATAAAAAACTCACAGTAATTTTTCAACCACATTTGTATAGCAGAACTCAATCGTTTTATGAGGAATTTGCAAAAAGCCTATCTATTAGTGACGACTTAATTTTGTTGCCTATTTATCCTGCACGCGAAGAACCTATACCAGGAATAAACTCAGAGTTAATTTTAAGTTTGGTAAGTACTAAAGAAAAACAAGTTTGCGAAAAAAATAATTTAATAGAACTGATAGAAAGCAAAAAACCTGAACTTTTAGTTACTATGGGTGCAGGAGATATAGACCAATTTGTTCAAAAAATTAAACATATTTTTATAAAATGATAAAAGTAATTCTAAAAATATTGCAATGGGCTATTTTGTTTGTATACTTAATTGTAGCATTAAGTTTTACAAACACTAAAAGAGATGAAATACTCTCAAGCACTGTTAGTATAAATATTTTTGGCAAACACAATTTTTTGAACAAAGAATTAGTTGAAAAATTATTTAAAGAAAATAATATCGTTTTAGATTCTGTAAATATTAAAAGTCTTGATTTTAATGCAATTGAAAAGTTTTTAGAAGAAAACCCTTATGTTAAGAATGCTGAAATTTATAATAATTTAGATGGCAATATAACAATAGACTTAGCGCAAAAGAAACCTGTTATGAGAGTTATTACCGACCAAGTGAACTTGTATATAGACGAGGACTGCAATCCTATGCCAATATCTGAAAATTATACAGCACAATTAATTGTAGTTACAGGAAATTTAGACCAAGAATTTTTCAAAACACAAAATAAATCAAAATTAAATCGTGATGGGCTAAGTCTATTAAATCTGTTTGATTTTGTAAATTTTATAAATTCTCATGAATTATGGGGGTCGCAAGTAGAACAAATAAATATTAGTCCAAAAGGAGACATAGAATTAGTACCTAGAGTTGGTAATCATGTAATTATTTTAGGAAATTTAGATAATTATGAATATAAATTAAAAAAATTAGAAACTTTATATTTAAAAGGTTTTGATATTGTTGATTGGAACAAATATTCAAGCATAAACTTAAAATATTCAGATCAAGTAATTTGTAAAAAAAGGTAACAAATGGAAAATAATAATGAAATTATAGCAGCATTAGATATTGGAACAACAAAGATTGTTGCAATAGCAGGATACAAAACCAAAGACAATAATTTTGAAGTTGTTTCTTTTGGGACATCGCCATCGCATGGGATACAAAGAGGAATTGTTGTAAATATTGACGAAACGGTGAGGTCTATTAAAAATGCAATACTAAAAGCTGAGCATTTCTCAGATTATAAGTTCTCTGAAGTTTTTGTAGGCATTGCAGGGCAACATGTGCTAACAACAACTACTAGTTGTGCATTGGCTCTTGGCGATGATGAAGAAGAAATTCAAGAATCTCACCTTCTTGTATTGCAAGATCAAATTATAAGTTTAGCAAATAATCCTGGCGAGGAAATTATTGATATTATTCCACAATCCTATATTGTTGATAAAAAACCTGGAGTTGCAAATCCTATTGGTATGAAAGCTTCAACGCTTCAAGGTAATTTTCACGTTATTACTGGAAAAATGGGAATGGTTAACAATATAAAAAAATGTGTTCAGCTATGTGATTTAAAAATAAAATCTTTAATATTAGAACCTATTGCTTCAAGCGAGGCAGTTTTAAGTAAAGAAGATAAAGAAAATAATGTTGTAATGATTGATATTGGTGGCGGTACAACAGATTTGGCGATTTTTCAAAACAATAAAATTATAAAAACTGCGGTAATCCCAATTGGCGGAAATACTATTACAGCAGATATTGTTAATACATTTGGACTTTCAGAAAAACAGGCAGAAAAATTGAAAATAGCTTATGGTGCAGCAATAGAAGAAAAAAGTCATAAAGAAACGCTATTGTCAATAGAAGTTAGAAAACAAGATGTATTGGACATTAGCTTGAGCGAACTTACACGCATAATTAGTTCTAGACTTAGCGAAATATTATTCTCTGTAAAATTCCAAATAGAAAATACATCTGTAAAAAATGACCTTGAAGCTGGCGTTGTAATTACTGGTGGCGGTTCGTTAACAAAAAATCTAAAACAATTGGCTACATTTGTACTTGGTAATAGTGTAAGAATAGGCTACCCAAACACATTTATTGTTGGCGAATATGCTGAAAACATAAATAATCCTCAATTTTCAACAGCTATAGGTTTGATTATTAAAGGAATAGAAGCCTTTGAGATTGAAGCTGAAGAATTGCGAAAACTAGACCTTATAAATCAAAAACTTAATGAAGAAAAAGAAGAGGAAGAAAAAGATACTAAAACAAAAAATAAGGACAAAAATTTAGTTAAAAAATTTGTTAATACGTTCTTAAACTTGTTGGACGAAGATGTGAATTAAATAATAAAGAAAATAACTAACTAATAAAAAGGAGAAATAAAATATGACAGAACTTGAATTTGCAATACCACGAGAAGAATCATCAATTATTAAAGTTATAGGCGTTGGAGGAGGAGGTAACAATGCAGTTAACCGAATGCACGAACTAGACGTTAAAGGTGTTGATTTTATTGTTTGTAATACTGATTCTCAAGCACTTTTAATAAGTCCTGTTGCTACTAAAATAACTTTGGGAGCAAGTCTTACCGAAGGCAGAGGGGCAGGAAACAATCCCGAAAAAGGAAAAGAAGCAGCTATAGAAAGTTTGCCCGAAATAGAAAAAGTATTAGATAACAATACAAAAATGGTTTTTATTACCGCAGGAATGGGCGGTGGTACAGGAACAGGTGCAGCACCAGTAATTGCTAAAGCAGCCAAAGAAAGAGATATTTTAACTGTAGCTATAGTGTCAATTCCTTTTTTAATAGAAGGTGCAACAAGAATAAATCAAGCCTTGCAAGGAATAAACGAGATGAAGCAATATGTTGATGCTCTGTTAGTTATCAATAACGAGAGGCTAAACGAAATCTACAAAAACATGAAGTTTACAGATGCTTTTAAATTGGCAGACGATGTTTTAGCTACTGCAACCAAAGGAATTGCCGAAATAATTACTGTAACAGGATATATAAACGTTGACTTTGAAGATGTGAAAACAGTAATGAAAGATAGTGGGGTAGCTCTTATGGGTTCTGCAACTGCCGAAGGAGAAGAAAGAGATGTAGAAGCAATAAAACAAGCTTTAGAATTCCCTCTACTCAAAGACAATGATATTAAAGGAGCAAAAAATATTTTGTTAAATATTATTAGTTCTAAAGGTGATTATGAGCTTGGTATGAGTGAGTTTGGTAGAATTACAAATTATCTTAAAGAAGTTGTTGGAAAAGATACAAATACAAACATTATTTGGGGAACTGGTTTTGATGATAGTTTGGGCGAAAAAATTAGTGTAACAATAATTGCTACAGGTTTTGATGCAAACAAAGAGCTATATATTAAACAAGACAAAATAAAAGTTAATTTATTAGATGATGATTTTGAAGAAGACGAATTTGATATAGACGAAAAAGAAGAAGATATAAATCCAGAAATTGGACAAAACACAATTGAGTTAGAATTGGATTTTTCGCCAAGTTCACAAACTGAATCTGAAATTATATTGCCAAATTTAGACCCCAAAAATTATGAACATATGAAAGATCTTAATAAACTTAACGATACAAATTTTTTGGAAGGTTTAGAAAATCAACCCGCAAATGAGAGAATGAAAAATATAGACAAAGATTAAAAAATAAATACTATGAGCATTTTAGATAGAATAAATGAAGACATAAAAAAAGCTATGTTAGCCAAGGAAAAAGAAAAACTTGAAGCATTACGAGCAGTAAAGGCTGCTTTTTTACTTGCTAAAACAGAGGCTGGAGCAAGCGAAGAGTTAGCTTACGAAAAAGAATTACAAATTATTCAAAAGCTTATAAAGCAAAGAAGAGATGCTGCCGAAATTTACAAACAACAAAACCGCATGGATTTATATGAACCAGAAGAATTTCAAGCAGAAATAATATCACAATATTTGCCAGCACAGCTTTCGGAAGAAGAATTACGTTTAGAAATTTCTAAAATTATTCAAGAAACAGGAGCTTCTTCAATAAGAGATATGGGAAAAGTTATGGGAATAGCAAATTCTAAACTTGTAGGAAAAGCTGATAGCAAATCAATTTCGGGTATTGTAAAACAATTATTAACTAGCTAAATTATTTTGCAAAAGTTTTTTTGTTTGTAATTGGTTGACCGAGAGTGAGTTTGGTGTGATAGCTTTAAAGTTAATATAAAGCTTTTTAGAAAATACAAAACAGCAATATTATAGTTGTTGATATTTTAAAGAAATAATGATAGTAAAAAAGACATATTTTACTCTGCTATTTTTAACTTTTAATTTTTTACTATTTTCTCAAATAGAGATAAAAATAGATGATGGAAAGATTGTTATAGATAAATGCTATAAAGCTAAGTTTATTCCATCAAATCCAGATGATTTATCAGTAAATAATAAAACAAAAAGGAGACAGTATTAAAGTTAGTAGTTATTATTCAAAGGATTCGTTAAATCATGTGGAATTATATTTTTACGGAAAATCAAATCCCGATACTGTAACTATTGAATTTATTTCTTTAGGTTCTTGTCCTGTAAGTTTTTTAACATTTAAAGGTTTTGATAAAAATTTTAAATTAAAATATTCATATTCTTTATTTAATGACAAATTAAAAATTCCTACTAACCAATTAAAATATTTTCAGATTATAGCTTTTAATGCAAATAGTAAACTATTCTCAATAGATGACTTTTTTATTAAAGAAAATATGATGGTTTTTTACGATTATATTGACCCTCGTAATATAGAGAAATACAAATTCTTTGATATGAGAATAAAAAACTATTGCCTGTCTATTTGGAAACCTAGCTTATGGAGTGTTTTTTAAAAACACAAGTTTTTTAATATTTTGATTGTAAATGTTTATGTTAGTAAATCTTTTTATAAATTTGAAAAAACAAAATTAATTATATTTTTAAACTATAATTTTGTCCGATGAATTAGGGGGCTAAGATAGGGACACAAAATAATAAAATAACATGAACACGTTTATCGCTATTTTTATTTTTATAACATGGATTTTACTAGGAATATTTTCAAGTGTTTATATGTTTAAAATGGTTAATATTTTGAATGCAGAAGGGATACCTACTTCTAGTTTAGAATTTATTTTTTCTTACAGTAAATTTAGAAAATTTATTGAAACCTATAATGGTGATGAAAAAAATAAATATATAAAAATATACAGAAGAGCTATATGGCTCAGGAGAATACCCATACTGTTATTCATTTTTTTAATCGTACTCATATATATATTAGTAGCATTAGCTTAAATTTATTCTTTGTTTTAACCCTTTTCCTACAGGCGTTTTAGCAGGTTGGGGAGATGAGAAAACGGTAAAAATAAGAACTATATTATTTCTCAAAAGGTTTTCTATTTATAATTGATTGACCTAGAGTGATTTCATCTGTGTATTGCAATTCATCGCCTATTGCTACGCCACGCGCTAGAATAGTAACTTCTATATTTTTATTTTCTATTTTTCTATTTATAAAATAATTTGTTGTGTCGCCTTCCATAGTTGCGGGCAAGGCAAATATAACTTCTTGAACATTGCCTTCGTCTAATCTGGAAAATAAACTGGCAATATTCAAATCAGAAGGACTAATTCCTTCCATTGGCGAAATTACACCACCCAAAACATGATACAATCCATTATATTGAGAAGTTGCTTCAAGAGCTATAACATCGTGAATGCCCTCTACTATGCAAATTTTTGAAAAATCTCTTGATTTGTCAGCACAAATATTACATAAGTCGGAATCAGAAATATTGTGGCATACAGAACAAAATTTTGTGTCTTTTTTTAAACTTAAAATTGCATTTGCAAAATTTTCAACTTCGTTTTCTGGTCGCCTTAATAAATGTAAGGCAAAACGCAAAGCTGTTTTCCTGCCTATTCCGGGCAAAGAGCTAAACTGCATTATTGCTTCTTCTAAATATTTTCCTGATTTACTATTAAAACGCATACAAAAATTTAAAATTCATATTCTGAGTAAAAACCAGCATTAAGCTCTGTTATGAAAGATAATTTCAAAACATGTTTGTCTGCTTCTTTAAACCAAACAACTCTCACTTTGTTCTTGTCTGTGCTGATAATTATTCCACCATCAATATCCCAAAAATAATCTTTTACACCTGAAGCCTTAGCTTCATATAAAGACAATGCTCTATTTGTTAAAGTAGGTGGAATTGAAAAAATACCCCAACTTTTTGGAACAATTTCTTCATACAAAAAATCTTTAGACTCATCACAAATAGTGTAAAAGTTTTTATTTATTTTATCATTTTCGTCAACATTTAAACTGTGTCCTAAGCCTTCGAAAATATGTAAAAATTCACGATTTGCATTTTCTTTAAGTTTTATGTGAATAGGCAAGGAACCATAAGTCTTGTTTAGGAACAAACTATTAACGCCAACTTTTATATCTTGAAATGGATGTCCATGGTCGATAGGAACCACATCATCTTTATCGCCATGAAAAGAAATTACAGAAGCTTTTGAATTATCAATCATTTCTAAATTGTTTACCGCACCCCACATATTAATAACAGCTTTTATCTCAAATTTATCTTTAAGGGTGTTTCCATCAGTTTCTATATCGCCTAAATCTGAATATAAAAATGATTTTTTTGAAGTTTCAGGTCTGTTTTTATTTCGCATAAAAGCTAAGTTTAAAGCAGTAATTCCACCTGCACTACTTCCACCAACAAAAATATAATCGGGATTTATCTTGTAAGTTTCGGATTTGTTTACCAAAAATCTTAAAGCTGCATGTCCATCTTGTATAGCTCTGTAACCAGCTCTTTCAATGGAAGCTTTTGCAACTTTAAAGCCCAATCTATAATTTATTGAAGCACAAACATATCCTCGTTTTGCAAAATATTTGCACATTTCAACCATTGTTTCTACTTCTTTGTCGCCAATATAAAACGCACCACCATGAATAAACATTATTAAAGGACGTTTGGCAAGCTCATCAGTTTTAGGCATGTAAATATCCATTTTTAAAGATAAAGTTTCTTTGAATAAAGAAGATAAAAATCCTTTAACTAAAACATTCAAATATCTGTCAGAACCAGTGTTATAAGAAGTCCAATAGCCTTCAGCTTTTCCGTATTCTACATCTTTTAAAACGGTAATGTCGCTAAAAATTTCTTCTTTATATCTATTAGGAAAAGTTTTAAAATCAGGTTTTGAATATTTTTTAAATGAATAATTGCCTAGAAATACATATTTCTTGAAAAATAGAAATTTTGATTTTAATTTAGAACACTTGAGAACAAAACCATTGTTAGACACATTGGCTTCTATTTTTAAGTCAAGTGATTTATTGTCAAAATTTAAAATATAATTTTTTTTATTTTTTTTGAAGGAAAATTCTTTTAAATCTGCATAAATAGTAGTGTTGGTAAGAGTGAAATATTCTCCTTTAGCTTCATTTTCGCTTATATCTGTAAAACGAAACCAATATGCGGTATCATTAATTTGTCCGTAGTAATAATTGTAAATTTCTAATTTGCCATCAGTCCAAAAAGCTGGGATTTTATTTTTGGCTAAGATTTTTCCAACAAAGCCCGTGCAAAGAGCAATTATAAAAGAAGAAATAAATAATATTCTACGCATTTTCCTTGATTTAAAAAATTTTATTTTAATTTTTTTGTTCATTAGGTCTGTTTGTGCAAAATTAAAAATAATTTCTGCAAAAATTTACTAAACAACAGATTTTTTAAGTTCTTTTAGAAGTTGGGAAAAAGATTTAATTTTTTTATCTGCAATATCAAATTCATGTTTTGAAAAATCTTCTTGTGCAGGCAAAGTTATCACAAACATATTTGCTGCTTTAGCTGCTGTAATGCCAACAATAGAATCTTCGAACACAATACATTTTTCGGGTTTTACTTTTAATTCATTAGCAACATGTAAATATAAATCAGGAGCAGGTTTAGCATTCTCAACTTGTTCGGCAGATGCAACTATAGAAAAATATTTTTCGACATTTAATTTTTTCAAAACTCTATTGACATAGTACAAAGAAGAATTTGAGGCAAGAGCTATTTTAAAACCATGATTATAGAAAAAATCTATTGTTTGTTTTACATCAGGAATTGTTACATCTTTTTCTTCTATTATTTGCAGAACGCGTTTTTCCATTTCTTTATCAATTTCCTCAAAGCTCATTCCTTCCCAAGGTTGATGGCTATACCAAACTTTACAAAAATCTAAGGAGCTTAATGCTGATGTTTTGTTTAAAAGTTCTTCGTTCATTTCAACACCCAAAGAAGTGAAAATTTCCATGCTTGCTTGTCGCCACAAAGGTTCGGAATCAATTAAAATTCCGTCCATATCGAAAATTACTGCTTGAAAATTATCTAACATTTTTTAGAATTGAAAGTAAATAAAGGCTTGCATTTCAGAACAAATGGATTGGTAAACCATAAAAATTATTGCAACAGCAATTAAAACTTGAGACCAATGAGGTGCATTTATAAATTTATCACGCCATTTATCTTTAAATTTATTGCTTAACCAATGTGTTATAAATCCAAAAAGCATAATTAACCAAACTGTATAGTATCCTGCCATAACTGCTGGAATTACTTCAGGACTAAAGTTATTCCAAATTCTATGTAGCATTGTTGCGGCAGTATCATAGTCGGGTGCTCTAAAGAAAACACGTGTGAAAGTAACAAAACCAAAAGTTAAAGCTATTTTCCATACAGTAGCTAAAACATTATTGTATTTTTCCCAAGGAGATATTTTTCGCCAAAACTTATAAACAACAATACCAATTCCGTTTAGTCCGCCCCAAATCATAAAATTCCAACTTGAGCCGTGCCACAAGCCTCCTAAAAGCATTGTTATCATTAAGTTTATATTGGTAATAATATTTTTTTTGCTTTTTGGAAAAATGAACATTAACGATATTATAAATACTCCAAAAATCAGCAACCCTATACTTACCCAGAAACTTGCAGCAAGTAAGGCAAATATTCCTAAAATCAAAGCGAAGTTTACCCAAGTGCCAACACTTGCATTTCGATTTCCGCCTAAAGGAATATATAAATAATCTTTCAACCAAGACGATAGCGACATATGCCATCTTTTCCAAAATTCTCCGCAGTTTGTTGCTTTGTAAGGCGAATTAAAGTTTTGTCTTAGTCTAAAACCCATCAACAAAGCTACTCCTATGGCAATATCAGTATATCCAGAAAAGTCAACATATACCTGCAAAGAATATCCTAACATTGCCATAAAACTTTCAAAACCCGAATACATTTCAGGATTGGAAAATATTCTGTCAACAAAATTTACAGCAATATAGTCGCCAATAGTAATTTTCTTAATCAAGCCTTTTAAAATCATAAAGACTGCAAGTCCAAATTCATAACGCGAGAGTTGAAATTTTTTATAAATTTGAGGAATAAAATCTGCAGCTCTAACAATAGGACCGGCAACTAATGGAGGGAAAAATGCAACATAAAAACCAAAGTCTATAATATTTTTTACAGGTTCTAACTTTCGTTTATAAATATCTAAGGTATATGACATTGTTTGGAAAGTGTAGAATGAAATTCCAACTGGCAAAAATATTCTTGAAGTGTCGAAATGCGAGCCTGTTAAAAGGTTGGAAAAGTCTGCTAAATAATTGTAAGCCACCAAGTTAGTTCCAAATAAATCATTTATAACAGAAGTGAAAAAATATGTGTATTTAAAATATGAAAGAATAAATAAGTTTACAACAATACTAAAAGCAAGCAGTAATTTTCTATATATTTCAGACTTGGATTTATAAAGTGATAAGCCTACAAAATATTCAAATAAAGTATTGAAAATTAAAAGTAGAAAGAAAAATCCGCTAGATTTATAGTAGAAAAACAAACTTACTATCAAAAGATATAAAGACCTTAGTGCAAAGCGTTTATGTACAAAACAATAACCTAAAAGTACTATAGCAAAAAATCCCCAGAAAAAGAATCTTGTAAAAATTAAAGGAGATTCTTCACTATAAGTAAATATGTTTTTAATAAACTCTAAAAAACTCATACACAATCTATTCTCTAAGTTTTATTTTCTTGTAAAAATTTTGCAAAATCTTTAATAATTGCATCAAAAAGTAAGTCTGCAACAATTATATAGCCAGCTCTTGTAAAATGTATTCTGTCTCTATTTGCTAATTCATCTTTACGCCACAAATTTACAGATTTAAGTCCTCCCATAGCTTTAAACAAGTTCCACACACTTCCGCCATAATGAATTGCTAAAGTTTTCATACTTGAATAAACTTGAGATGAAAAAGGATTAACTCCTCCTCTGTAATAATAAAAATCGTTGTTTGTTGTCAACAAAATAGCACAGTTGGGATTTATATTTAAGATTTTGTCAATAATTTTCTTATAATTTTCAACATAAACACTTTCTTTAAAACTTTTGCTAGCAGCATCGTTCACGCCAATTGATAGAATAACCAAATCAGGATTTACTAGTTTTAAATGTTTCTCGAACAATTCTGCTTTTAAATATGATGAGGTTGAAGCACCATTTATTCCAATTCCGCAATAATTAATACTTGGGTCTGAATTTTCTAGATATGCTCCGTAAAAATAAAATTTGCTATCAGACGAATCTTTTTTAGTAACAAAAAGCTGAACAGAGTCTAATTTTTCTGTAAAATAAAATTCGCTGGCTCCAGTTTCAAAATTTACAATTACAGTATCTAAAAATTCTTCAGGTTTTACTGTCAAATTCCAGCAAGTATCTTCAACATCATGAAAAATGCTGAATTTGTCAAATTTATGTTTTTCAATTTCTGAAACTGGATTAAAAGAAATTAATATCGAAGCTGTACTGTCGCTTGTAAAAGCTGTAATGCCAGAAAGTCCGATATTTACGTCAACTTCTTTGTCGGTAATTCTTTGAAATTCCCACTTGCCTTCAACTTTTGAAGTATAATAAAATGGGTGATTTGTTTTTGCAATACAAAACGGGAAAACCAAGCCAAGTGTACCTTCCATCCCGGGCATCATTGTTTCGAAATTTTTTCGCATTTGCCATGACCAAATTCCTGCCTGAATATGCGAGCCTCCTAAATGTAAAATAGAAATTTGACCTTCGCCAGTAAAATTAAGTTTTTCTAATTTTGAGTAAAAAGTTTTAAAATTTTTATTGTTCCCAAAACTTTCTAAGAAACAAGAATCGTATTGAATGTATTCATATTTATATTCTGAAAACAAATGCCTCGACACCTGAGCTTTAGCATTATTTTGAAAAACAAAAATGCTAACGAAACCTATAAGAAATATTTTAAAACTATTTGGCATTTTTTGCTCTTTCTAAATATTCTGCGTAATTAATTATTAATGAATTGTAAAAAATATTTGAGACTACATTTGCTCCATTTGGTGTAAAGTGAACAAAATCTGGACTTGCTAATGGTGGGTTGGCATTTACCCAAGCAATCATAGAATTTTCTCCACCCATTGCTTTATACATATCCCAATAAACACAACCTGCTCTATGTGTGGCTTTTCTTAATTCGTCAACTATGTTTTCTAAATTTGGATAAGTTTGATAATCGTCTTTAATTTTTGTTGCCATATCACTTGGACCGATGACAATAATATTAACATCAGGAACAACATTTTTTAAATATGCTAATTGGTAATAAAAATGATTAGCAAATCTTTCAGCACTTTTTGCATCTTCGATATAAGGAACGGTATTACCGCCAAATTGCAAAATAAAAAGGTCAACACCTAATTCAGCAAAAGATTTAGCCAATAAACTGCCGTCTGTAGTCGTGAAAACGGTGCCAGAACTTCCTCTTAAAGCGATATTGTCAACAAAAACACCAGTATCATCTTCTAAAGAAATAGCATAAAAATCAGGGCTATCATAAGCTTCAAACTCTAATCTAACATTGTTCAAATATGTGTCGGAATTATATCTATAAACATATAAATCTTCGCCAGCTTCTAAAGAATCTACAGCAAGCTCATGTCCATCTGATATTACTTTTATTTGAACTTTAGTTTTAGAATTTCCATAATAAATAGCAATATTTTTAAAAGTTTTAGTATTGGAATATCCTAAATTCGACTCGCTAAATTCTAACCAAGCACTATATTTTGTTGTTGCTTCCCAAGTTGCAGAATCTGGTATTGGTGCAAAACGATTATATGCAATCATAGGACCATATTTTTTGTGAGGCGATATATTTTCGCTATAAGCAAAACCATTATATCGATACCAGTTGGCAGAGTTTGCTTGCTTTAAGCTATATTGAGCATAAATTGCTACTGGCGAACACAAACCTATGCCAAGTCCACCGTAGCGAGTTTGAAATTTACTACGTATAAAAGAACTTATTCTGTCGCCTTCAATCTGCGAATCTCCATAATGCATAACTCTTACACGCTTTTCCTTATCCATATTATGCAACTTGGAGTAAAAATTGTCTAAAGCATGTGGATTATCTTCAGGAAACTCTAATGGAGTGATTGATTTTTTTAATTCTTCAAAATCTATACTATCTATTTCATTAATGTTTTCTTCAGGAATAATTTCATTTATATCAATTTGACTGTTTATTAATGAGTCGGCAGATACTGTTGCTTTTTTAGAATCTAAAAACATTTCTTCAAAACTTGGAAAATATAAAACCCAATTTTTATTAATCCTGATTCCATCTTCAGGAAAAATAAACATTATTACGCCTAATAAAGCAATTACAGAGACAACAAAATATAAAACATGCCTGACTTTCATTATTTTTTCTTATAAATTTTTAATTTTTGACCTATTTGTAATTTTGAAGCATCTTCAATTCCATTCCAATACATAATATCTTCGGCACTTGCCCAAGAATAATTTTTAGAGATTTTATAAAAAGAATCTCCCTTGGCTATAGTTATAGTTTCAACTAATTCATAACCAGCAGCGTTGAAAGGTTTTGGTTTTGTAGCTTTGTTATTGTCGTTTTTATTAGAATTCGCATTTGATGCAAGTGCAGAACCTTTTTTTACCCAAATACTTAAAACTTTTCCTGCATATATATTTGTACCTCTAATATTATTCCAGTCTTGCAAATCAGAAACTCTAACTCCATATTTTTGAGCAATAGATCCTAAATTGTCTCCAGTTTGTATAGTGTGTTTAATTTCTTCATAATCTTTGCCAGGACTTATAGATACATAGTTTGCATTGCTTCTGTCGCTGACATTTGGCATTTGAAAAACAGGAAAATAAATCGAATCTTTGAAAGCTATTATAGAATCTTTGTTTGCAATAAATCTGTCTTTGTATCCGTAAGGCAAATAAATTTCCTTTTCTGAATTTCTTCCGTCAATAATATTGCCAACAAACAAAGGATTCATCTCTTTTAATTCTTTTAAATTAAGTTGTAAATATTCTGAAATTTGCTCAAAATGCAGTCTGTCTTTTACGAAAACAGTGTCTTTATCGTAAAATTTTTCTGAAACAAAAAACGAAGGATTTATAATTTCTTTTTCGCTAAACCACTTAACAATAGCTAGATAGTAGTAAAAATAATTTTTATAGTTAGCTTCTAAATTATTTACTGTTTCATCAAAGGAATTTGTGTTTTTCATTGCTTTACGCACAACAGTAGGACCGCATACATACGCCATGATAGCATAATCCCAAGAGCCAAAACTTTTTTGCAAATCCATTAAATATTTCCCAGCAGCTTGAGAACTTAGTTGTGGTTCTAAACGCTGGTCATAGCAAGTATCAATACTTAAGCCGTAACGCAAAGCAGGCATAAATTGCAAAGCCCAAAGCCCATAAGCAGTAGTAGAATTTACAAAATGTTTATCAAGTGCAGAAACCAATATTGGCAAATAATCTAAGTTTTTTAAATATTCAGAATCTTTATATAAAAAATTATTTTTGGTTTTTAAGTCTGCCATTGCATAAAGTAAAAAGCATTTGGTTTTATGGTCGAGATTTTGCAAATCAGAATATAAATTATAAGCAATATTATTTAAGGAGTAAACTTCATTACCTAGGTTTACAAATTCAGATTCGGTAGAAAGTTCAGAAAAATTTATGTCTGCACAATATTCTAAAACATCACTTTCATCATAATTAAGTAAGTTTAAATTTGTTTTTAAACTAGAAATAAATTTGCGATTATTAGCATATTGTGAAAAAGCATTGTTATGAACAAATAATGCAAACAAGCAAAATATAATATATGTAAATAAAAACTTTCGCATAGATTTTAATCGCACAAAAATAAGTAAATTTCTGAATTTGGGAATAAAAAGTTTTAAATATATAATGTCCTATTTATGAGAAGTTTTGGTTTTACTCAACGATCAAAAGCACTCGTTTATTATACGCATAAATAAAATTAAATACTACCTTAATCACAAATACTATTCAAAAAAAGTGTAACTAATTTAAAATGAGAATGTTTTTTTATGTTTTACACAACCTTTTTAAAATTTTTGCGTATCGTATAATAATTATTAAATATCGTTTTTTTTAATATTTATGATATTTAAGCAAAGGAAAGTGGGGTTTGTTAAGTGAAGTTCTTTAATATGTATAATTTTTAAACGAAACTTTATCGCGGTTATTACAAGTAAAGTATAATTTATCTAATTATTTTATAATATGAAAAAAAGTCATTGTTATTTTCTTTTCTTTTTTGTTCAATGCTTTTTTATTTGGACAAGAAAAGAATGGTGTATCAGAATTAAGTTGGATTAATAAAGTAGAAACAGATGCCGAAAAGTTTTACGAAAATGGAACTCGTATTTGTTATTTGAATATTTATGGTGAAATACCAGAAACTTATGTGCAATCTATAGCTAACCAAGTGCTTGCAAACTCTGGTGTGCTAAGGTTTCATCTTTATTACGGAAAGGAGCATTCGCGATGTATGTGTGAAACAAAAGATGATTTTACAAATGAGCAACTTGCCGTAATTTTAGATGAAATTATTGATAAATATTATGATTCTGGAGAGTATTTGATTGATAATTATGATGCAATTATTGAAAAAGTAAGTAGCAACGGAGTATATGCTAAAAGGGGAGACTCAGAGTCTCAACCTCCTTCAGATGATGATTATGAACCTACTGTAACTAACTATAGAGCTGGGTCGGCTTGTAGTCCAACAACTAGTGGCGGTTCAACTTATTATATAACAAATTTCACAACAACAGGTGGAACAACTAATATTAACAACAGTTCGGGTAGCTCAGCAAGCGGTTATCAAGATTTTTATAACACAGTTTCTATGTCTGCTAATACTGGTGCAACAATCAATTACTCTATATCATGTTCTAGTTCTGGTTCTACTTATGGTAGAGCTATTTGGATTGATTGGAATGAAAATGGAGTGTTTGAAGCTTCAGAGCAAGTGGTTTCAAGTGGTAGTTATGCATCTTCGCCTTTGACAGGTAGTTTTTCAATACCAACTGGAGTTTCATCTGGGACAAAGCGTATGAGAATACTAGCAAGCTATACACCTAGCAATCCTAGCAACCCTTGTAGTAATAGCGGTAGTGGAGAATATGAAGATTATAAAATTATAATTCAAGCCATCGAAATGAAAGTTCCTGCTGCAGGAAATAATTCTTATACAACATGTTCAGGACATTTGTACGACAATGGAGGTGCCTCAGGTAATTATGCAAATTCTTCTAATGGATATACAGTATTGTATCCGGGGACAACTGGTCAAACAGTGCAAGTGTCTGGGACAATAACCTGCGAAGGAGGATACGACTATCTTACTATTTATAATGGTGTTGGAACAGGTGGAACTGTTTTGTGGGGAGGAAGCGCACATGGTTCTGGAACTGGTTGTGCTACATTTACTGTACCAGCTATTACTTCTACAACAGGTCCTTTAACAGTAAAGTTTAATTCAGATGCTTCTAATAATTGTGCAGGTTTTGATTTAACTATAAGTTGTGTCCCTGCACAAGGAACTGGAGAAGACTGTACTTCAAGTATTGCGTTCTGTACTGAGGATAATTATCTTTTCCCAGCATCAACAAATGTTACTGGTTACGGACAAGTTGGTTGTTTATACTCAACACCAAATCCTGCTTGGTATTATATGCAGGTCGGTGACCCAGGCGATATAATTATTTATATATCTAGTGGTTATGATGTGGATTTTATAGCATGGGGACCTTATAGTTCAGTAGATACTTATTGTTCAGAAATAACGATGGGTCCTTGTACTCCTTCTTCATGTCCTAATAATACATCAAATCCTTCTTTTTATCCATATGGCGATATTGTTGATTGCAGTTATAGTGCTGCATCATATGAAACAGTTCATATCCTTGGAGCACAAACAGGGGAAGTTTATGCTTTATTAATTACAAATTATTCAAATCAAGTAACAAATATATCGTTCCAGCAAACTTCAGGTTCGGGAACGGCAGATTGTAGTATTGTTGCTCCTCCAATTAGTAGTAATAGCGTGGTTTGCGTAGGTAACACTTTAGAATTGTATGTTACTTATTCTCAACCTGGTGCTACCTATCAATGGACTGGTCCAGGTGGTTGGACTTCAAATCAAATGAATCCAACAAGACCAAATGCAACAACAGCTATGTCAGGCACTTACTCTATGGTTGTAACTATTGGTGGCTTAACGAGTGATCCAGTTACTACCCAGGTAACTGTTGCTCCGAATGTTACACCAACATTTAATGCAGTTGGTCCATATTGTCAAGGAGCAAGTATTCCAGCTTTGCCAACAACTTCTACAAATGGAATAACAGGTACTTGGAGCCCTGCAATAAATAATAATGCAACAACTACTTATACTTTCACTCCAAATGCTGGTCAATGTGCTAGCACTACAACTATGCAGATAGTTGTAAATCCACTTCCTAGTCCTAGTATAAATCCTAACCCAGCAACTATTTGTGCAGGAGGAAGTATTCAGCTTACAGCAAGCGGCGGTGCAACTTATAATTGGAGTAATAGCTCAACCTCTCCAAGCATAAATGTAAGTCCAGCAAGTACAACAACATATACGGTAACAGTTACTAGTGCTGAAGGTTGTACCGCTAGTGCAAGTCGTCAAGTAACTGTAAATCCACTTCCAACAGTTGCTGCAACTGTAGATTGTGGTTTAGGTGTTGGGCAAGGTGTTATTAATGTAACAAGCCCAACAGGAGCAAACTATCAATATAGTCTTAATGGTGGTAGCTTCCAATCTTCTCCAAGTTTTGGAAATCTAGCTAATGGCTCTTACACAGTAGTTGCAACTAATACAACTACTACTTGTTCTTCTCCCGAAAGTATAGTTGTTGTTGATTGTGGTTGTGCAAATCCACCTACAGTAACTTTAGCAACAACATCTGGCGAGATTTGCGGAATATCATCTCCTTTCACACTTGGTGGAAATACTTTTGGAGGTTCTGCTACAGCAGTTACACTTAGTCATAATGGAGGTGGTAATTTGAATATCACTTCTGCTACAAGTAGTCCATTTAGCTTTACTTATACTCCAGCAGCTTCTGATTTGGGTAATACTGTTACAATAATTGTTACAACCAATAATCCCATTGGACTTCCATGTACTGTAGAACAAAAAACATTAAGTTTAAATGTTTTAACACTACCTACAGTAGTAGTTGGTTATAACCCACCTGTTTGCGAAACAGGAACTTTAATTTTATCAGAAACAGGTGGTGCTGCAATAAATTGGAGCTGGAACGGACCAAATGGCTTTATTTCAACATCGCAAAATCCACAAATAAATAATGCAACTGCCGCAGCAAATGGTACTTATTCTGTAACTGTAACAGATGGTAACACTTGTACGAATACAGGTAGTGTATTAGTAAGCATAAGCCCAAATCCTGTTGCTAGTGCTACTTTTGCACCTATAGCATGTAATGGAGGTACAACAGTAGTAACCGTTAGTGCAAGTGGAGGAACAGGTTCATATGTGGGAACAGGAAGTTTTACCGTGAACGCAGGTACTTATTACTATACAGTAACTGATGCAAATTCATGTATAGACACAACTTTAGTTATGATTACTAGTCCTGCACCTTTAGAAGTTTCATATGTTTTTGAAAATCCAAGTTGTATTGGAGCAAGAGACGGTTATATTGAGCTTTCTGTAGTTGGTGGAGTTGAGCCTTATTTATTTGAAACCAATAATATTATTATTGACATTCCATTGCTCAGTGGATTAAGTGCAGGAAATTATGATGTGATTATTACAGATGCAAATAATTGTAGTTTTAAATTTAAAAATATAATTTTATCTGAATCTAATATTAATTGTTTAAGAATACCAAATGCATTTACACCTAATGGCGATGGAATAAATGAGACATGGATAATAGAAAACATAGAGTTCTTTTCAGGTGCTAAAATATACGTTTACAATAGATGGGGTCAAGAAGTTTGGGTAGGCTATCCTGGTGATGAATGGGACGGTAAACGTAATTCCAAACTAATGCCAGCAGGTTCTTATTTATATGTTATAGAATTGTATGATGGTAGTGCACCTTATACAGGCACAGTTACTTTAGTTTATTAAAAAGCTTTTTATTGTAATAAAAAGTATGATTATTAGTTTTTCATTGTTACAGGTCCTCATTCAGGCTGTTCTAAAATTTAAAAGAGCAATGCTTGAATGAGGATTTTTATTATTCCTTTCAAATATCTAAAATTTTTTGGACACTACCTATCACGCTCATTGAGCGTAGTCAAAATGAGCGTAAAAAAAAACGGATAACTCTCGCTACCCGTTTTACTTTTCTATACTGTTATGAAAAAATTATACTATGCTTTTTTTAATTCAATAGTGAA
>Ga0116149_1000378_pt1 | contig 58418 bp, 56 predicted proteins | sample AD_UKC057_MetaG_FD_89787 | JGI IMG/M metagenome (GOLD analysis project Ga0116149, IMG submission 89787) | Active sludge microbial communities of municipal wastewater-treating anaerobic digesters from USA - AD_UKC057_MetaG | ecosystem: Engineered > Bioreactor > Anaerobic > Digestate | place: USA...
ACATCATATGTCCGGGGGGTCAGGGCAAGACAGGGAGTGATAGTTATCGGCTGTCCGGGGGTCAGAGCAACATGATGGTGACGTCTCCTCCCCCGTTTTGACAAGGCATTAAGGCCGGGTTTTTGACCCGGCCTTTTCGTGTTCGGCTATCTTTTCTTTTTTAACAGCGCCTCGACCCTGAGAGGGAGACCGAAGATCCGGAGGAAGCCGGTCGCGTCTTTCTGGTCATAGAGCGTGCTCGCGTCGAAGGTGGCGATATCCGGCTCGTACAGGGTGACGGGCGATTTCCGGCCGACCACGGCGCAGCTCCCCTTGTAGAGCTTGACCCGCACCGTGCCGGTCACGTTTTTCTGCGTCTCCTCGATGAAGGCGTCCAGCGATTCGCGCTTCTTGGTGAACCAGAGCCCGTAGTAGGCCAGCTCCGCGTACTCGTGCGCGAGCCGGTCTTTCAGGTGCTGCGTTTCGCGGTCCAGGGTGATCGATTCCAGGTCGCGGTGCGCCGCGTGGAGCACGGTGCCCGCCGGCGTCTCGTACACGCCGCGCGACTTGATGCCGACGAGGCGGTTCTCCACGATGTCGACCCGTCCCACGCCGTTCGCGCCGGCGGTCTTGTTGAGCTGCCGCATGAGCTCCACCGGCCCGAGCTTCTTTCCGTCAAGGGATACCGGGTTGCCCTTCTCGAACCCGATCTCGACATAGGTCGGCTTGTCCGGGGCCTTCTGCGGCGATACGGTCGTGAGGAACATGCCCTCGTCCGGCTCGTTGTACGGGTCCTCGAGTATGCCGCCCTCGTAGGATATGTGCAGGATGTTCCGGTCCATGCTGTAGGGCTTGTCCTTGGTGACCGGAACGGGGATGCCGTGCTTCTCCGCGTAGTCGAAGAGCTTGGAGCGCGAGTCCAGGTCCCAGATCCGCCAGGGGGCGATGATAGTCAGCTCCGGCGCGAGCGCCATGTAGGTCATCTCGAAACGGACCTGGTCGTTGCCCTTGCCGGTGGCGCCGTGGCACACGGCGTCGCAGCCCTCGCGCAGTGCGATCTCGACCTGCCGCTGGGCGATGATGGGTCGCGCGAGCGAGGTGCCCAGCAGGTAGCGGTTCTCGTAGATGGCTGTCGCCTTGATGGCCTTGAACACGTAATCCCTGACAAAGCCCTCTTTCAGGTCCTCGATATAGCACTTGCTCGCCCCGGTCCTGATGGCCTTTTCCTCAAGGCCGTCCAGCTCCTCCTCCTGGCCGACGTCGGCGGCCATGCACACGACCTCGCACCCGTAGTTCTCGATCAGCCATTTCACGAGAATGGATGTGTCCAGGCCCCCGGAATAGGCGAGACAGATTTTCTTGATGTCCATAATATACCTCTGTTATTGGGCCTGATCCGGCCCGGCAATATCATTTGAGCACGGCCAAGCATGTTCCCGGGTCGATTTTTTTCAATGAAAAAAATGGTTTTTCTGCGGGAGGGATGAGACATGGTGTTAAGGATGGGTCCGCAAGCGCGATAGGTCTGCACGTACGCTGCAGGCGGGGTTGATCAACCCCGCCTTTGCATGCGATTAAACGGTTACGCCGGGTCCTTTGCGAATTTCCTGAACAGCAGGACGAACAGGATGCCGGCGATGTACATCTCGAGCCCGTACACGCCGTTGACGATGAAAAGCGAGCTGTAAAAGTCGCCGATCTGGTCCTGGATGAGTATGGCGAGCGTCATGGACAGGGCCGAATTGCGCACGCCCGTTTCAAAGGCGAGCGACTTGAGCTGCTTCACGGACACGCGGAAGAGGCGCGCCACGAGGACGGCAACCACCATCCCGGTGAGTGCCAGTATCAGCGGGGCGAAGTAGAACGTGATGCTGTAGCGCTCGGTGTCTGCCAGCGCGCCGAGGTTTGTCACAACGCCCGTTACCATGATGAAGAGCACCGTGATGATGCCCAGGACCGAGAAGACGGGCGCTGCCTTCAGCGCGATTTTCTCGGCGCGGGCCCGTATGGTCATCCCGATCGCGAGGGGCAGGATGACCAGCACGACGATGGTCTGCGCTATGAGGACTGCAGGGACCGACGCCCCGGTTCCCGTCGTCCCGTATAGCGAAAGGAGGAGGGGCGTGCAGAAGAGCGCCAGCACCGTCGAGACCGAGGTGAGGGAGATCGAGAGGGCCAGGTCGCCCTTCGCGAAATGGGTCAGCAGGTTCGAGGTCACGCCCGCCGGGCTCGCCGTCGCCAGGATGAGCCCCAGGTATATGAACGGGAAGGCATGGTAAAAGCCGAAGAGATGGCTCAGGCCCAGCGCCACCAGGGGCATGAGGCCGTACTGGAGTATGACGCCCAGGACTATGGCGAGCGGTTTTGTGAAGACGATGGTGAAATCGCTCAGCTTCAGCGTAAGCCCCATGCCCACCATCACGAAGAAGAGCATGAGCACGATGGATATCTTGAATATGCGGTCAAAGAGAATCGCTTTCGGCTCGCCGGCAATGCGGGCGAAGGTATAGGTCCTCCCGTCATGCGTGCCCGGCAGCGTTTCGAGAGAGAAGATCATCCGGTTCTCGGACAATTTCTCATAATCAGCCGGGGTCCGCCCTCCCTCAGCCGGAAGGGAGATAACGTACATGTCGCCGGTGCTGCTCCGGATGAAGTTGAGTGCCCGCCCCTCTGCCGCATCCTTGCCGGGTTTTGCTTTCAGAATGCGGAGGTTGCCGGTCAGTTCAATTTTCTTTGCCGCCGACCAGTCGAGCCCGCTCGACAGCGCATTGAGCCTGTCGACGAACGCGACGTCCCCCTCGGTTATCGTTTTTTGCGAAAGATATTTGTAGAGCTCTTCCCCCTGCGGCGGGGTGCCTTCCGCAAAGGCCGCCGTCGCGGCAAGCATGATGACTGATAAGAAGAAAGCTGACATGGTCCTGGTGAGCATCGATCCGCCTCCTGTATGATGGTTGATTTACCGAAGCCACTGCGCGTGAATCGTGGCTGCAGCATTGCATGTTATCGGGGAGCTGTCAACAACGAAGAGCGGCCGCTCCCGGTCAATTATAACGGATTGAAAATGAAGTCACCGCTGCTGCCGCCGCGCGAATGGAGCTGCGCGGTTTGGTCCGGGACGGCCGACGCGCGCGGGGCTATCTGGACATCAGCGCGCACATAACGGCTTTTTGCACATGGAGCCGGTTTTCCGCCTCGTCGAACACGATGGAGCGGCCCGAGTCGAGCACGTCCCCGTCGATCTCCTCGTTGCGGTGCGCGGGCAGGCAGTGCATCACCTTGGAGTCGGCCCGCCCCTTGTTCAGCAGCTCTTTCGTGATCTTGTACTTCGCAAGCACCTTTTTCTTGGCCGCCGCCTTCTTTTCCTCGCCCATGCTGATCCAGACGTCGGTGTAGATGTAGTTTGCGTTTTTGACCGCCGCTTCCGGGTCCCTGGTTATCAGCACGGTGGAACCTGATTTCGCCGCGGTCTTCCGCGCGTCGTCAACCACGTACGAATCGGGCTCGTACTGGCGCGGGCAGGCGATCGTGATGTTCGCGCCGAGTATGGCGGCGCATTGTATCAGCGAATTGGCCACGTTGTTCCCGTCGCCCACGTAGGCCAGGGTAACACCCTTGAATTTTGTCTCCCGCTCGTAGATCGTGAAGAAGTCGGCGAGCGCCTGGCACGGGTGGTGCTCGTCGCTGAGCCCGTTGATGACCGGCACGGTGGCGCTCTTCGCCAGCTCGATCACGTTGTCGTGCGAGAAGGTCCGAATCATGATGCCGTCCACGTAGCGGGAGAGCACTTTCGCCGTGTCGACGATCGTCTCCCCGCGGCGGAGCTGTATGTCGTTCCCGTCCAGGAAGAGGGCGTGCCCGCCCAGCTGGGTGACCCCGGTCTCGAACGAGACTCGTGTCCGGGTGGAGCTTTTCTCGAATATCATGGCCAGCGATTTTTTCCTGAGAAAGTCCGGGTGCTTCCCGCGGGACGCGTCCCGCTTCAGGCCGGCCGCGAGGCGGAATATGTCCATGATCTCGTTCCGGTCAAGGTCGCTCACCGTGACCAGGCTCCTGGTTTTCAGCTTGGGAATGTTCACTGTTGCTTCTCCTCCAGGAATATTCCTTCCAGGATCTTCATGCCCGCTTTCGCAATTGTGGGCGGGATGTTGAGCGGAGGCATTATCCTGATTACCGTGTCGGCCGTGCAGTTTATCACCAGCCCCTTCTCAAGGGCCCGGACGACCAGCGGCGTGCCGGGGCGGTCAAGCTCGATGCCGATGTGAAGCCCCATGCCGCGCACGTCCTTTATGAAGCCGAATTGCTTCTTCATGCGGGCGAGTTCCCCGAGGATGAAGGCGCTCGCCGCGCGCGTGTTCCTGAGAAAGCTTTTAGCCGCCATCTGCCTCAGCACGGCCGCGACCGCGGCACAGGCCAGGTGGTTGCCGCCGAAGGTGGTGCCGTGCACTCCCCGCGGGAAGAACTCGGGAAGGAAGTTTTTCGCGTGGATGGCGCCGACCGGGACGCCGCCGCCCAGGCCCTTGGCCATGGTAAGGATGTCCGGCACGACGCCGTAGTGCTGGTAGGCGAACATGACGCCGGTCCTGCCGACGCCGGTCTGCACCTCGTCAACGATGGTCAGGACCGCGTTCTTGCCGCAGAGGTGGAATATCTCCTTCACGAAGTCCTGCTCCGCGATCTGGATGCCGCCCTCGCCCTGGATGAGCTCGATCATGACTGCGCAGATGTCCCGGCCCTTCTTCATCTCTTTGGCGAACGCCTTCGTGTCGTTGAAGGGCAGGTAGGTGAAGCCCGGCAGGAGCGGGCCAAACCCATCGTGGATTTTCTTCTGGGCGGTCGCCGACATGCCGCCGTAGGTCCGGCCGTGAAACGAGTTCGTGAAGCTGATGATCCGGTACTTGTTCTTCCCCTGGCTCAGACCGTACCGGCGCGCCAGCTTTATGGCCGCCTCGTTCGCCTCGGTGCCGCTGTTGACGAAGAGCGTCTTGCCGGGAAACGATGCCGCGGTCAGGAGCGCCGCCGCCTCGATCTGCTCCCTGTTGTAGTACCAGTTGGAGGTGTGGAGGACGCTGTCGACCTGGCGGTGGAGCGCCTTCGAGAGGGCCCTGTTGCGGTGGCCGAGGCTCGATACGGCGATCCCGGAAAAGAAATCGATGTATTTCCTGTTGTCCTGGTCGAAGAGGCAGCTGTCCTCGCCCCGCACGAAGCAGACCGGCATGCGGTCCCCGTAGTTCTGGAAGAGGTGTGCCTTGTCGTCGGCCATGATTTTTTTCAGTTTTGCTGAGCCCATGTCGCGTTTCCCGGTATCCGAAAAGTATTTTCTGCCGCCAAAAAAAATAAATCGGGGACGATCCCGATTCCTTTGAAACATACGCAAAAATAAAACGTAACGTGTATGCTAAATTAATATCCGCTTACGTCAAGAAATTAATGGGAAAAGTAAAAAAAATGGGCGCGTTTCCGGGCTGTCGGGGCATGCAATTATCCTTCCGTTGGGTTCGCGGAGCGGCTCCGGCATGGCTATTCATCGCTGGTGAGGCGGTAGCCCACTCCCGGTTCCGTGATCAGCAGGCGGGGACTGGCCGGGTCCTGTTCAATTTTTCTCCTGAGCTGGAGAACATACACGCGGAGGTAGCTCGTGTCCGGCTGGGAATCCGGACCCCACAGCTCATGAATGATCTGGGCATGGGTCACTACTTTCCCCGCATGGCGCGCAAGAAAGCGCAGAAGCGCGTATTCGGTCGGTGTAAGCCTGAGCTCCTCTCCGTTTCTGGTGACTATCCTCCGGGCAAAGTCGATCGTAATGCCGCCCGTGCTGAATACACCGTCAGATGAATCAGGCAGGCTGAGACGAAGGGCGGCCCTCATGCGCGCCAGGAGCTCTCCCATGCCGAAGGGCTTGGTTACATAATCGTTGGCGCCGGCATCCAGAAGGTCTACCTTGTCCTGCTCGGAGTTCTTAACGGTTAAAACGATGACCGGCGTCTGCGACCATTCGCGCAGTTCCCTGAGGGCTTCAAGGCCGCTCATGTCCGGAAGCCCCAGGTCGAGTATCACCAGGTCGGGCCGCACCATGGCGACCTGCTGGAGCCCTTCCCGGGCGGTGGTAGCATCGTGCACCTGGTAGCCGTGCGCGTCAAGAGTGAGCCTCAGGAGCCGACGGATCTGCGGCTCGTCGTCAATGATGAGTATCACCGGTCCTTCGTTCATGCGGACATGCCTCCTTTCCGATCCGATGCCGGCTGGAGCGGAAGCGTGATAATGAATTCTGCGCCGCCTTCGCGGCGATTGCCTGCGCGTATGCTCCCGCCGTGCACCTCCACGATCCCTCTGCAGATGGACAGGCCTATCCCCGTGCCTCCCGGAGAGGTCTTCGATCCGCGATGAAACTTGTCGAAGATAAGGGGGATGTCGGCCGGGTCGAGTCCGGGGCCCGTGTCCTGAACGGCAATGACCGCAACGTCTTCCGTCCGTGATGCTGTCAGGCGAATCTCCGAGCCTGGCGGGGTGTAATTCACGGCGTTGTAGACCAGGTTGCAGAGCACCTGTTCCATTAGTGAAAAGTCTACCGGGACGAGGGGCATATCATCCGGTATGCTGATGCGTACCTGGTGGCCGGTGAGCTCGTTTTCAAGACGCCGGAGTACAACGCTTGCCAGGTCCCCGATATCATGGAGCTGGATGTTCGGCTTCAGCATGCCCGACTCGAGCCGGCTCATGTCCAGGAGGTTTTCCACGAGCCGGTTGAGGCGTTCACTTGCCCTGTTTATTTCAAGGGCAAGCTCCCTGCGGGTCTCAGGCCTGGTCTCGATCGCATCGTCGAGAAGGCCGCTTGAAGCGCCCGTTATCGTGGTCAGGGGCGTGCGTATCTCGTGGGATATGGAATTCAGCAGGATTTTATACAACCGCTCCGATTCGGTAGCCAGGAGGGCCTTCTGGTTTACCTTCGACAGGTTTTCCCGCTCGATCCTGGTCGCAAGCTGGGAGATGACGCTCTTCAGCAGGTCTTCCTGGTCCGGGGTAAACCCGGCGCCGGACCGGGGCGCGATACCCATCACTCCCACCACGGTCCCCGGCGCGATAAGGGGCAGGTAATGCGCATCCGCGTTCGGGAGGGTGTTGGTGTAGAGGCCTGCGGGCGTCCGGTTCTTGAACACCCATTCGGCGATCGCGTGCTCTTTCGCTGATACCGTAAGGGTGTCGGCCGGATGCTGCTCGACGGATAAACCGCCTGCCCCGTCTGCCAGCAGGATGGCCGCGCGCGCGTCGAGATTGTCTTCAGAATACCGGATTGATGCGCTGATAACATCCTCGATACCGGGAGCGTCATCGAGCACCTTCGAAAATTCGAGCAGCGCGGACATCCTCTGCTCGCGGGTGCGGAGGGCCCATTCTTTCATGCGCAGCCGTGAGGTGAGACCGCCGAGTATAAGCGCTATGATGAAATACATGCCGAACATCAGGCCGTCTTCCAGTTTTCCGATTCGAAACGTGAACCGTGGAGGTATGAACAGGAAATTCCACAGGAGGGCGGAGAGCGTGGCCGAGAGAAAGACCGGGCCCCTGCCGATGAACAGCGACAGCATCACGACGCAAAAGAGGTATATGAGTGCGACGGTCCAGTAACCCGTGACCGGAATCAGCGGAAGGTTGGCAAGCGTCACGGCCGAGACTGCTGTGGCGCCAATGAGATATCCCCTGAGGCTTGGCATAGAAGGCCGGCCGGGACGTATCCGTGACTTTTCGCCAAGTACATCCGGCCGGGTAACAACATGTATCTCAATGTCGCCGCTCGACTTCAGGAGACGTTCGACCAGGCTTCCTCCTTTAAAATAATCCGGCAGGTATCTGCGCAGCGGCTTGCCGACCACGATCTGGGTGATGTTTTTTTCCTGTGCCGTCCTGACGAGTCCTTTGATTATATCCTCGTCCACGGTTGATATGACCTCGGCGCCAAGCTCCCGTGCAAGGTTGAGGTTCCGCGTAAGTATCTCCTGCGAGGATTTCGAAAGGGCCCTCCGTTTTTCGATATACAGCGCAGTCCAGGGGGCCTGCAGGTTGAAGGCGATCCGCCTGGTCCACCGGATCAGGTATTCCGAGTAGGGGCTGGGGCTGACCGCCACCATGAGCCGCTCGCCCGATTTCCAGGGCCCCTTGATGTTTTTCCGCGCGTTGTAATCCCGCAATTCATACCCCACGAGCCGGGCCGTATAATGCAGGGCCATTTCCCTGAGCGCGGTGATGTTGCCTTTCCTGAAAAAGTTTTCAGCGGCAAGGCCGGCCCTGTCGGGGACATAGACCTTCCCCTCGGCAAGGCGCTTCAGCAGCTCTTCGGGAGGGATGTCAACCAGCTCGACCTCGTCCGCGATTTCAAGAATGGAGTCGGGCAGGGTTTCGCGTATCCTGATCCCGGTAATTTTTTCCGCGACGTCGGCCTGGCTTTCGAGGTGCTGGATATTGAGCGTGGTGAACACCCGAATGCCGGCGTCCAGCAGCTCGATGACATCCTGGTACCGCTTTTCGTGGCGTGATCCCACTGCATTTGTGTGGGCCAGTTCATCGACAAGGACGATGGCCGGCTTCCGGGCCAGGATCGCGTCGATGTCCATTTCCTCGATCTGCAGGCCCCGGTAATCAATTTTCCTGCGGGGGATTATCGTGAGGCCCTTCGCCAGCGCGTCGGTTTCGGCCCGGCCGTGCGTCTCCACGTATCCGATCACGACATCGACCCCGTCGCGGGTCAGCTGCTGCGCCGCTTCCAGCATGGCGTAAGTTTTTCCGACACCGGCAGACATGCCGAAGAATATCTTCAGTCTTTCCCTGGAGCCTTTCCTGTTCTTCTCGCGTTCCTCGTCCGTGATCGATCGCAGGAGGGAATCGGGGTCCGGCCGTTGATTACCGTTCCTCATTTCTTCCCATCCATGGCGTCCAGGGCCATGTTAAGCTCGAGCACGTTGACGTATGCATCGCCGATAAAGCCGAAATATCTTTTCCTGCAATGCTGTCCGATCAGCCGGATGATATCCGCCTGTTCCAGCCCCCGGTTTTCCGCTATCCGCTCTGCTTGGAACAGGGCCGCGGTCCTGCTAATATCGGGGTCAAGGCCGCTTCCTGATGCGAGCACCAGGTCCGCGGGGACCTTCTCGCTTTCGGTACGGCCGTTTTCTTTCCGCACCCGGATCGCCAGACGGGACACCGCCTCGATGAAGCCCTTTTTCGTGGGGCCGTCGTTTGAGCCGCCTGAGTACATTCCGTCGTAATCATGGGCGGACGGCCTGCCGTGAAAATATTCCGGTGACACGAAATGCTGGCCGATTAACATGGACCCGACGGCCCTTCCGTTGGCTCCGATTATGCTCCCCCCGGCCTCCCGTGAAAAGCCCGCTTGAGCAATTCCCGTCATTGTAAACGGGTACACAACGCCCAGGAGGACGGTCATTGCCAGCATCATGAGAATCGACGTGAATAACTGTTTCATGATATATTCTCCTATACTATTCCGCAAAATGCAACCAATAAATCGATCAGCTTGATGACGGCAAACGGCAGGAGAATGCCGCCAAGGCCGAATATGAAAAAATTTCTCTGCAATAAATAGGATACGGTTGTGAACCGGTACTTCACGCCGCGCAGGGCCAGCGGGATCAGCGACGGAATGATCAGGGCGTTGAAGATGACTGCGGAAAGCACCGCGGAAGCTGGGCTCGAGAGGTGCATGATGTTGAGCGCGTTCAGTCCGGGGTATGTGGCCGCGAAGAGTGCGGGAATGATGGCGAAATACTTCGCCACGTCGTTTGCTATGCTGAAAGTCGTGAGGGCGCCGCGGGTGATGAGAATCTCCTTCCCGATCTCAACAATGTCGAGGAGCTTCGTCGGGTTTGAATCCAGGTCGATCATGTTGGCCGCCTCGCGCGCCGCCTGCGTGCCCGCGTTCATTGCCACGGCGACGTCGGCCTGCGCCAGCGCAGGGGCGTCGTTGGTGCCGTCGCCGATCATGGCCACGAGGTGGCCCCCCTGCTGGTATTTCCTGATCACGCCGAGCTTCGTCTCCGGCTTTGCCTGGGCCAGGAAATCGTCGACCCCGGCCTCGGCGGCGATTGACGCGGCGGTGAGGGGATTGTCGCCGGTGATCATGACCGACTGGATGCCCATCCGCCGCAGGTCGGACAGCCGGGCCGCAATCCCCATCTTGACAACATCCTGCAGCCTGATAACGCCGATCACCTGGCGGTTTTCGGCTACGACGAGCGGCGTTTCTCCCGCCATGCTGACCTGGTCGGCTGCCTGCCGTATCGGGCCGGGAATGTCCGCGTTGAGCCTCAGCAGATACTCCTCGATCGACTTTATCGAGCCCTTTCGGATTTTTTTGTTCGCCATATCGATGCCGCTCATGCCCGATTCGGGGGAGAAGGGAACGAAGGCCGAACCTTCGGGTTGTCGTATGTCCCTGCCGTGGATGCCCAGCTCCTTCTTCGCCAGGATCACGATACTGCGGCCTTCGGGAGTCTCGTCAGCGAGTGAAGACAGGAGCGCGGATTGTACCAGCGCGTTTTTCTCGACCCCGGGAGCCGGGATAAACTCGGAAGCCATCCGGTTGCCCAGGGTGATGGTGCCGGTCTTGTCCAGGAGCACGGTCGTAACGTCTCCCGCCGCCTCCACGGCCCTGCCGCTCATGGCAATGACATTGTGCGCCAGGAGCCGGTCCATGCCCGCGATCCCGATGGCGGGGAGGAGGCCGCCTATAGTGGTCGGCATGAGGCATACCAGCAGGGAGATGAGTATCGGTACCGTTGTCCGGATTCCCATGTAGCCCGCGAACGCGGGAAGGGTCGCCACTACCACGATGAACAGTATCGTGAGGCTCACCAGGAGGACCCCGAGGGCCGTTTCGTTCGGCGTTTTCTGGCGCTTCGCGTTCTCGACCATTGATATCATGTTGTCCAGGAATGTTTCCCCCGGGTTCACGCTGATCCGCACGGTAATCGCACCGGAAAGGACCTTCGTCCCGCCGGTCACGCCGCAGCGGTCGCCGCCGGACTCGCGTATGACCGGCGCCGATTCTCCGGTTATGGCGGACTCGTCCACCAGCGCGGTCCCCTCGGTCACGTCCCCGTCGCCGGGAATGATCTCCCCGTCTTTGACGGCAATGCGGTCACCGCGCCTGAGGGCGCCGGCCGGTACGATTTCGGTCGTTCCGTTCGCCGCTATCCTGGCCGCCGCGAGCTGGTTGCGCGTGCCCCTGAGGGACTCGGCCCGCGCCTTCCCCTGTATCTCCGCGAGGGCCTCCGCGAAATTCGCGAAGAGCACGGTGGCCCAGAGCCACGCTGATACCTGGAGACCGAGCGAGAAGCTCTGGCCGGTGGCCAGGTACCAGGCCGTCACCGCGGTCGTGATGGTCGATCCGATCTCGACCACGAACATTACGATGTTTCTCCAGAGGGTCAACGGATTCAGCTTGATGAACGACTGCCTGATTGCCGCTGTTATGTATTTCGATTGCCATATGGTCATGGGTGTGCCTCTCTCAGAAAAGTTTCATCTGGGTAACGAAGAAATGCTCCAGTATGGGGCCGAGCGAATACACCGGAAAAAAAGTAAGGGCCCCCATGATGAATATGACGCTTATCACTATCACGATGAACATCACGCCGGTGGTGGGGAAAGTCGCCGCGCTTGCCGGGACGATTTTCTGCCGGGCGAGGGAGCCCGCCACCGCGAGCGCGGGCAGGATCGTTGCGAACCTGCCAATGAACATGGCAATGCCGATCGTGATGTTGTAAAAGACCGTGTTTGCGCCCAGGCCGGCGAAGGCCGAACCGTTGTTGCCGTGGCCCGATGAGTATGCGTACAGGATCTCCGACAGGCCGTGCGAGGAAGGATTGTTAAGGCCTGAAAGCCCGGCATTGGTCGAGATGGCAACAGCCGAGAAAATGACCATGGACATCATGGGGAGGAGCATGGATATCATCGCCATTATCATTTCGTAGGAGCCGAGTTTCTTGCCCAGGAATTCGGGGGTGCGGCCGATCATAAGGCCCGCCACGAACATCGCGAGAATGACATAGAAGAGCATGCCGATCAATCCCACGCCCACGCCGCCGAAGATCACCTCGCCGATGCCGATGTTGAACATCTGCACCAGGCCGCCCAGCGGCATGAAGCTGTCATGCATGGCGTTGACCGAACCGTTCGAAGTGGCGGTAGTTGACCCGCTCCACAGGACGGACCAAAATATGCCGAGCCTGGTTTCCTTTCCTTCCATGTTGACCGGGCCGGCCAACCCGATGTTTTCCAGCGCCGGGTTCGGCCGCTGCTCTGAATAGAGGATGGCCCCGAGACCCAGTATGAACAGTATCAGCATGGCGAAAAAGAGGGCCCTTCCCTGGCGCGCGTTTTTTATCATGAATCCGAACATGAAAACGAAGGCCATGGGTATAAGGAGTATGGCAAACGTTTCAACAAGGTTCGTCAGGAACGTGGGGTTCTCGAACGGGTGGGCCGAGTTGGCGTTGAAAAACCCGCCGCCGTTCGAGCCGAGCTGCTTGATGGCCACCTGGGAAGCGGCGGGGCCCAGCGGTATCACCTGGCGTGCATGCTCGAGCGTTTCCGCGGTCACCGGCGCATTAATCGACTGGACGACGCCCTGCGAAAGCAGGAGTATGCATACGATGACGGAAAGCGGAAGGAGCACATACAGGACCGACCGTGTCATGTCCACCCACAAGTTTCCCACGGTGGCGGACTCCCTCCGGATGAAGCTCCTGACGAGGGGCAGGGCCACCGCCATGCCGATTGCGGCAGAGAGAAAATTCTGGACCGCGAGTCCGGACATCTGCGTCAGGTAGCTGACGCCCGATTCGGGGACGTAGGATTGCCAGTTGGTGTTGGTGACGAATGAAACGGCCGTGTTGAAGGCCGTGTCCCATCGCACGCCGGGGACCCTGGCGGGATTCAGGGGCAGAACGCCCTGCGCCATCTGAACTACAATCAATACGACGACCCCCGTGATGTTAAACAGGATAAAACCCAGGGCGTAGCGCTTCCAGGAATATTCTTCTGCTTCGTCGACCAGGCATATGCGGTAGATGATCTTCTCGATGGGCCGCATGAGTGGCGTCATGAAAGTGCGCTCGCCGCTGAAAACCGCCGCCATGTACCTGCCCAGCAAAACGGAAGCGGTTGTCAACAGGGAAAAGAAAATGATCGCTGTGAGGCTGTCTGAATAATTCATGGATGGTACCTTCGTCATTATGAATGCATTCAAATATCGCGATACTATGGTAAGGTATTCTCATGATAAAGTAAATACGGAAGGCATTAAAAAAGCGGGCAGTGGCGTTAGGACGCGGTTAGTTTACACGGCGCTTGCGTTAAGGAAGCGTTAAGGCCGGGCCGGGGCCCTGTTTCGAGGCGTTTTGCGGCGATGGTGCACCCTGCCGCGGCCCTCCTACGTCGAATATTCCGCGTTAATTTTAACGTAGTCCAGGGATATGTCCGTAGTCAGCATGGACCAGGACGCGGACCCCAGGCCGATATCGACCGTCACCTCGAAGGCCCTGCCGCTTATTATCGCGACAAGCGCGTCGCGGTCGAAGTCGGCCGGCGCGCCGTTCACCAGGAGCGGCATGCTGTTGAAAGACACGGAAAGCTTCCGCTCGTCGACCTCCGCGCCGGAGTAGCCGGCCGCCGCGGCGATCCTCCCCCAGTTGGGGTCGTTGCCGAAGAACGCGGTCTTTACCAGGAGCGACTGGGCCACGGACCGCGCGATCCGGGCCGCGTCCTCCCCGGATTTCGCGTGTGTCACCGAGATCTTCACCCGCTTGGTGGTTCCCTCGCCGTCGTCGATGAGCATCTCCGCAATGCGCTCGAGCACCGCATGAAGCGCCTCCCCGAAATTCGCGAGGTCGCCTGCCGCGGTCAGGGGGCTGTCTGACCGCGGCGAGAGGATGAGCGCGGTGTCATTGGTCGACATGTCGCCGTCGATGGTGATCGCGTTCAGCGTCCTGCCGATGGTTCTGGAGAAGAGCGCGTTCAGGTCGCCGGCGCGCACCGGCGCGTCGGTGACGAGGAAGCAGAGCAGGGTCGCCATGTTCGGCGCGATCATGCCCGATCCCTTCGCGGTCCCGGCAATGCGGAACTCGCCGGCCGATGTCTCGAATGACACGCAGACCTGCTTCGGGACCGTGTCGGTGGTCATGATGGCGCGCGGGATCATGCGGCCGCTCTCGGGCGAGAGCCCCGCGACCAGGTCCTGGTGCGATTTCATCATCTTCTCCAGGGGGAGCTGGCGGCCGATGATGCCGGTGGAGGCCATCAGGACCGACTCCGCCGGAGCTCCGATCCGTGCGGCTATGTCCGCGGTGAGGGCTACGGCCGTATCCATGCCCTGGTCGCCGGTGCAGGCGTTGGCGTTGGTGGCGTTGACCAGCACGGCCCTCACCGGACCCGCGATCCGCTCGCGGCACAGCTTGACCGGCGCGGCCGAGACCTTGTTGGTGGTGAACATGCCGGCGGCGTTGCAATCCTTCCCGGAAACGATCAGGCAGTAGTCGAGCCTGTTTTCGTAGCGTATGCCGCACTCTATGGCGGAAAAGGTGAATCCGCTGATATTTTCAAGCCCGCCGTCCAGGAATTTCATGTCCACATCCTATTGTAATTATTTTGTTGACTGCATTGTCAGCATGGTATAAGTATTGTATGATTATGTTTACCGGTCAATTATTTTGCGACCGCCGCTCAATTTTAATACGGGCGGTTGGAGGGCCGGGGCGGTATCAGCCAGGAGACAGGCGTGGTCCAGATAGACGTTTTCGAGCATGGCGCATTGAAGATAATACGGATAAAGGGAGAGTTTTTCCTCGGTTACGTTCGTCAGGTGGAGGAAACCTGGAATCAGCTGGCGGCGGGCTCGCCGGAAATAATTGCCATCGACTGCAGGGAGATGACGTTCGTCGACTCATCCGCCATCGGGACGTTCGTCAAGTTCCTGCATAACTCGATGGCCCTCAATTTCAAGCTGATATTCTTCGACCTCAACGAGTCAATCATACGCATATTCAGCAAGGCAAAGCTCAACAAGATCTTCACCATACTCTCCCGTGAGGACTTCAACAGCATCTACCTGAAGAAGTCCGGGTAAAACGGCCGTTTGCCGTCCGCTTTCCCCCATATTATTCATAATCCCACCGGATTTTTCCTATATTACCCTCATCCGCCACCGATAATAATAATGAAGGATCCCGTTGCCTGATAGCCTCGCGCGGCTTGCGCGCAGGGACTGCCGGCAAGCGGCTTCCGGATTAAAGCTATGATAAAAGCGTTACCGACAACATGCATCCTGTTGACTTTCCTTGTTTCCTGCGTTCCGGGGGGCGGCAACTACAGGGACGGCTGGCGAAACGGGTGGTTTTACAACAAGGATGACAGGGCGAAGATCGTTCGCACGGCAAAACGTTACCTGGGCGTCAAATACAAAAACGGCGGTACGAGCCCGCGGGGGTTTGACTGCTCGGGTTATGTCATGTACGTGTACGAAAAGAACGGAATACTGCTGCCCCGGTCGGTAAAAAGCCAGTACAATGCGGGGAAGAAGATCGGGCCGCGGCAGAGAAAGCCGGGCGATCTGGTGTTTTTCAAAACCTCGAAAAGAAAGCGCTATTCGCATGTGGGGATATACGTGGGGGATAATCGGTTTATCCACGCGCCGCGTACCGGAAAACGGATTTCGTTCGCGGAGCTTGACAATCCTTACTGGAGAAAGCGCTATATCGGGGCGGCAACGTTTATGGGAACGGGGCGGATGTAGGACGCCCGAAAAGCAGAAATGATGGTGAAAGGCTGTCTTATATGTCATTCCGAGGAGACCTCATTTATGAGGGCGGCGAAGCAATCTGCATGGTTCACAACATGTTTAACTATTAAAATGAAACATTTCGTGATAAATGAACAGATCCCTTCTCTATTCTCGCGATGACAATGGTTAATAAAAGAAGCCATTATTGATAGCCCATATGTTATATCCATCAGTATTTAAGTATAATAAGCTCTTAATATAATTCTTGACAGAATTTGTGTAGCTGTTAAATTTGAGTTGGCTGGAGTATTTCTATTTTTATGCGAATTGGGATTTATCCAGGATCCTTTGACCCTTTGACAAACGGACATCTTGATATAATCGAGAGGTCCAAGGGGCTTTGTGATAAACTGGTAGTGGCTATAGCGATCAATCGCGCAAAACAACCTCTATTCTCGGTTGAAGAGAGGTTAGAGATCATAAATAACTACTATGAGGCCGACAGCTTTATCGAGGTAGTTTCATTTGAAGGTTTGCTGGTAGAGTTTTGCAGGGCACGGAGCATCAATTATATCGTTCGCGGTGTCAGAAATATTACCGATTTCGAATATGAGATGGCAAATGCTTCCGTTAACAGCAAGCTGGCCCCTGAGATTGAAACTATTTTCCTGATGACCAAAGGCGAATATTCTTTCATTTCTTCGAAGATGGTCAAGGAAATCGCGAGCTTCAAAGGTGATCTCGCCAGTCTTGTCCCCCCAATCGTCATAAAAAAGGTCAACCAGAAATACTCCGACATGCGTGTCTGACCGCGGCCTTGCCGCGCCGGAACGCATTTCATCCGCATCAACCACCGGCCAAAGGCACGGCGGGTGCGGACGGGCCCCGGGGACGTCATGCGCGCCAGGCGCGTTCCCGATGCGGCCGACACACTACGGAAAACAGGAGGTCCGGTATGACCATACTGACAATAATTCTACTGATTGCTATTCCCGCTGTCGGGATAGCCGGATACGCCTTCCGCGCGTATCTCGGCAGGATCAAGCTGAGCTCCTCGGAGGCAAAGTCCCAGAGGATCGTTCAGGACGCAATCAAGGATGCAGAGAACAAAAGAAAGGAGCTCCTCCTCGAGGCCAAGGACCAGCTCCTGAAAGAAAAGAACGCGGCCGAGAAAGAGAACCGTGACCGGCGCCAGGAGCTGCAGAACATCGAGAAGCGCCTGGTCCAGAAGGAAGAGACGATCGACAAGCGCCTCGAGCAGATCGACAAGCAGGAAAAAGTTCTGAAGGTCAAGGAGCTGGAGAACCAGGAGCGGGGCGAGGAGCTTCGCAAGGAGTTCGAGCGGCACAAGAAGGAGCTCGAGCGCGTGGCCGGCATGTCGTCCGAAGAGGCCAAGCAGGTCCTGATGAAAAACCTTGAGAATGAGACGCGCTTCGAGGCGTCGAAGGTCATCAACAAGATAGAGGAAGAGGCAAAACGGGCGGCGGAGAAGAAGGCGAAAGAGATCATCATCACCGCGATCCAGCGGAACGCCTCGGATTACACTTCTGAGAGCACCATCACGACCGTTTCCCTGCCGTCCGACGAAATGAAGGGGCGGATCATCGGCCGCGAGGGCCGGAACATACGCACGCTGGAGAATCTCACGGGCGTTGACATGATCATCGACGATACGCCGGAAGTGGTCGTCATCTCCGGCTTCGACCCGGTCCGCCGGGAGATCGCGCGCCTCTCCCTCGAGCGCCTGATCCAGAACGGCCGGATACACCCGGCCCGCATCGAGGAGGTGGTCGAGAAGGTCACCACCGAGATCGAGGAAACCATGCTGGACGAGGGCGAGAAAGCCGCCTACCAGCTCGGGATAACGGGCCTGTCCAAGGAGGCGCTCTACAACCTGGGCAAGCTGAAATACCGCTCCAGCTACGGGCAGAACGTGCTCTCCCACAGCATGGAGGTGGCCAACATGGCCGGCATCATGGCCGGCGAGCTCAAGCTTGACGTGCCTCTCGCCAAGCGGGCCGGGCTGCTCCACGACATCGGGAAGGGCAGCGTGGTCGAGGGCGAGGGCGCCCATGCCATCGTCGGATCCGAGATGGCCAAGAAGTTCGGCGAAGGCGACAAGTGCGTCAACGCAATCGCCTCGCACCATAACGACCGGGAGCCCGAAACGTTCGAGGCGGTCCTGGTCCAGGTCGCCGACGCGATATCTGCATCGCGCCCCGGCGCCCGGAAGGAGTCGCTCGATACTTACCTGAAGCGGCTGGACAACCTTGAGCAGATAGCCCTGAACTTCAAGGGCGTGGAAAAGTGCTACGCCATCCAGGCAGGCCGCGAGCTCCGCGTCATCGTGGACAACTCGATCGTCAGCGACGAGAAGGCGGAAGGGATAGCGAAGGACGTGGCCACCAAGATAGAGTCCGAGCTGAAGTACCCGGGCATCGTGAAGGTGACGGTCATACGGGAGACGAGGATCATAGAGTACGCGAAGTAAGGAACTCTGTCGCTGTCATCGCGAGCGCAGCGAAGCGATCTGCCGCATAAATTCTGCGGCAACATGTTTTTCGGTTTTCATGGCGTATTCAGCAGCAGGTTGCGGATTGCTTCGTCGCCCCCGCGGGCGAGGGCTCCCCGCAATGACATTTTATAAGGAACGTGTTATATAGCATACTAATGGGCCAGACATTCAAAATACTCGCCGTCGGTGACGTTGTCGGCCGCTCGGGCCGGCAGATACTCAAGGACAAGCTCCAGGGCATCGTGGACGTGCACCGGATCGACATGGTGATCGTCAACGGCGAGAACGCCGCGGGCGGCAAGTCGATCACGCCGGATATAGCGCAGGAATTCTTTTCCATCGGCACGGACGTAATCACCACGGGAAACCACATATGGGACAACAGCGAGGCGCTGAAGATCATCGACTCGCAGCCGGCCCTGCTCAGGCCGGCCAACTACCCGGAGGGCGTCCGGGGGCACGGGCACTGCTTCATCGAGCGGAAGGGCTTCCGGATTTGCGTGATCAACCTGCAGGGCCGGCTCTTCATGGAGCCGATCGACTGCCCCTTCCGGGCGTTTGACCGGCTGTACGGGCAGGTCAAGGATAGCGCCGATGTCATCATCGTCGATTTCCACGCGGAGGCCACCTCGGAGAAGAGGGCCCTCGGGTGGTACCTGGACGGCCGGGCCACGGCCCTGTTCGGGACGCACACGCATGTCATGACCGCGGACGAGGACATCCTGCCGAAAGGGACCGGCTACATCACCGACATCGGGATGACCGGCTCCTTCGATTCGGTCATCGGCATCAACAAGGAGAACTCGATGAAGCGCTTCCTGACCTTCACGCGCGTCAAGTTTGAGGTCGCCGAGGGGAACTGCAAGGTCAACGCGATTATGCTCGAGGTCAACAAGGAAGGGAAGACGGAGAGCATAGCGAGAATAATAGCGTAGTAGACCCCCTGTCCCCCCGAGGGGGCACGTAAGACGGGTCGTTTGTTATATTATATAGCAATTCACCTATTCAATGCCGGTAATGGTAATTATTGACAGCCATGAGATGATTGATTCAAGTATAATCAAAAAGGTAGCAGTCACCTCCGACGCGCCCCCGGCGGGGGACGGGGGGGAGTAACACAATGTTACTCGAAAAAATAAACAGCGTCCGGGACCTCCGGAAGCTCCCGCCTGAACAGCTCGAGCCGCTCGCAGCGGAGCTGCGCGAATATATCCTTGATGTCATATCGAAGAACGGGGGCCACCTGGCGTCGTCACTGGGCGTCGTCGAGCTCACGATCGCGCTCCATTACGTCTTCAATACCCCGCGCGACAAGATCATATGGGACGTGGGGCACCAGACCTACGCGCACAAGATACTCACCGGCCGCAGGGAGGCGTTTAAACACATACGCCAGCTGGGCGGCATCGCGGGCTTTCCCAAGGCCCGCGAATCCGAGTTCGATACCTTCGACACCGGGCACAGCAGCACAAGCCTGACCCTCGCCTACGGGGCGGCCGTCGGGCGGGACCTGGCCCGGAAGAAGCACAAGGTCGTCGCCGTGATCGGCGACGGGTCGCTCACCGGCGGTATGGCGTTCGAGGCGATCAACCAGATGGGCCACAGCGAGAGCGACCTCATCATCATTCTCAACGACAATGAGCATTCAATCTCGCAGAACGTGGGTGCGATGTCGAAATACCTCACGCGGATCATCTCGGGCTCCGTGTACAACCGCATCCGCCGCACGTCGATGGCCCTGATCAAGCGGGTGCCCCGGGTCGGAAACTTTCTCTTCAATTTCATATCCCGTTTTTTCGACAGCTTCAAAAAGATGATCATTCCCGGCCAGCTCTTCGAGGACATGGGCGTCCGCTACTTCGGGCCCATTGACGGTCATGACATGGCCCAGCTCATCGGAATCCTTGAGCGGGTAAAAGAGATAGACTACGGGCCCAAGATGATCCACGTGCTGACGAAAAAGGGGAAGGGTTACTTGCCCGCGGAGATGAACCCGGCGCGCTTCCACGGCATCGGTCCTTTCGACCTGGCCACCGGCATACAAAAGGCCGGCCCCTCGCTCTCCTATTCCGAGATCGCCGGCAAAACGCTGGCGCACCTTGCCCGGAAGGACCGGAACATCGTGGCGATTACCGCGGCGATGAAGCTCGGCACGGGCCTGTTCGAGTTCGAGAACAAGTCGCCGGAACGGTTCTTCGATGTCGGCATAGCCGAGCAGCATGCCATAACCTTCGCCGGAGCGCTGACGAAAAGCGGGCTCAAGCCCTTCGTATCGATATATTCCACATTCCTCCAGCGGGCGGTCGACCAGCTCATACATGATATCGGGATCATGAACCTCCCGATCAGGCTTCTGATCGACCGCGCCGGCATCGTGGGACAGGACGGCGAGACGCACCACGGGCTCTTCGACATTGCGATCATCCGGAACATCCCCAACTTCATGATACTGGCCCCCTCGACCGGCGAGGAGCTGCGCGACATGATCCTGTTCGCGTCCCGGTACGACCGCGGCCCCGTTGCGATCCGTTATCCCCGCGGCGGCGTGAACCCGGAAGGATTCAGCTTCGAGAAGTACGGCCGGTTCGTCCCGGGCGCGGTGAAAAAGCTCGCCCCGGGAAAAGACGTCGTCATGTTCACCTTCGGCGACATGGTGAAAACGGCCCTCCGCGTGCGCGAGCTGCTTGGCGAGCGCGGCATCGGCATGGCGGTCGTCAACCTGCTCACCATCAAGCCGCTGGACGTGCGGGGGATAGAACGGGCCCTGCGCGCCGCGCGGTACGCCGTGACCCTGGAGAACGGCGCAGCGTCCGGCGGGGCCGGCGAGTATATCCTCGCGTCCATAAGCCCCGCGCTCAGGAGCAGGGTCCTCTTCTGCGCCGGGTTCCCGGACTGTTTCGTTGCGCACGGGACCGGGTCGCAGCTGTGCAAAGAGCACGGGCTGGACGCCGAGTCGCTCGCGAAACGCATTCTCGCTCTCGCTAAATAGCCTCCCGCGTTATCCGCTTATATTTGTTGACAGAAATGACACTCTGTGCAATATCCTGATAGATTCTCCATCCACGAGGGGGGCTCCCAGATGAAACGGTTAGTGATACTAATATGCGTGATATATATCGCAAGCCTCACCGCCTGCTCCGATAGCAATAAGGATAGCGATAGCGAAAAGACCGTGACTGCACTGGCGGCGTACATGGCCGCCATCTCGAAAATCTGGGAAAAGAAAACAATTGCTGACCTGTCCGGTCCCTTCCTGCATTTATGCGATTCCTACGCAGGTAAAGAGCCGAGCTGTTCCAATTGCCCGGGCACGAATCCCGAGTTCGCCTTCTTTGTCAAGAGAGGCGACCCCACGAAGCTGATGGTCTTTTTCATGGGAGGCGGCGCGTGCTGGAGCATCACCAACTGTGTGTACAACCATACCTATTCAGAAGACCTGTTCGAGTCGGTGATGCTGCTCGGTCTGGTGAGCTCCGGCGCTGGGAAAAGCCGGGGCGCAGGCGGCTTCATTGACACCACAAATCCCGACAACCCGTTCAGGGACTGGACCATCGTCTACGTTCCCTACTGCACCGGCGACCTGGGTGCGGGACAGAAGGACAAAGACTACATGGACGATTACAGTCCCGAGCCGATACCGAATGTGACAATACGCCATAGAGGCGCAGTAAACCTATCTCTCGTGGTTCAGTGGATGAGGGAAAACATCCCTTCGGCCGCGGTTACGCACCTCTTTGTTACCGGTTTGAGCGCAGGCAGCTATGCCTCGCTCCTGGCGTTCCCCTATATCCGCACCGAGTATTCCGCGGCCACCACGGCCTGCTACCTGGGTGACGCGGGAGTGGGGTTTACGCCGGCAACGGACGCATGGGGTAATACATTTACCGATATTGCCAATGTGAACTGGGGGGTTGTATTGCCCGTGGACGTTTTCGGTACAACTGATATAAGCACATTTCCGACATACAAAGAGCTCGTGTACGCGGGTGTAAATCACTACCTGGGTGCAGCCACCGGCGAGCGATTCGCGCAATACACGACGAAGTACGACAAGACCCAGACATGGTTCTACAACATACAGGTGGAGGACCATATCAATTATCCTAACTTCTGGGGTTCGGAGTCCGGCGCGGACCCTGACCTCTGGGTTTATCAGGACTGGAGTGACGGCATGTACGATGATTCCGGCACTACCGGTGCAATCCAGATCGAGCTGCCGAATTACGCCTATTATATAGGTGCAGGCACCGACCATACGATCATATTCTACAACAAGACCTATACCGAGACCTCTGGCGGGACCTCGTTCGTCGGGTGGGTAGACAGCCTGGTCAACGGCGCCATGCCGGCCAGTACGGCCTGCTCCGAGCCGAATTGCGGCGCGCCGTTTTAACCACGCATTGCCAGAGGGCGAATTTCTCCTTTACATCCGGCTCTCCTTCATGCGAACGTACCGGCAGGAACCGGTCCCATGAAAAAAACACGCATTGACATCTTCCTGGCCCAGGGCGGCCTGTCGCAGTCGCGCGAGAAGGCCCGCCGCGAGATCGTGGCCGGCTGGGTGAAGGTGGACGGCGAGACCGTGACCGATCCATCCCGGACGGTCGCGGGCACGGAGCGGATCACGGTGGAGCGGCCCGGCGGCCTGTACGTGAGCAGGGGCGGGCAGAAGCTCAAGTCCGCGATCGACCGGTTCGGCATTGTGCTGGCGGGCCGGACCGCCGCGGACCTGGGCGCGTCCACCGGCGGCTTCACGGATTGCATGCTGAAGGAGGGGGCCGCGCGCGTCTACGCCGTGGACGTGGGCTACGGCCAGCTCGACTACGCGCTCCGGAAGGACCCGCGCGTCGCGGTCATGGAGAAGACGAATGTCCGGGCGCTTACGAGGGCGCATTTCCCCGGCGCGGTCGATTTCTTTGCTGCGGACCTCTCGTTTATCTCGATCGTGAAGGCCTTTGACGCGATCCGCGACGCCTTTTCCCCCGCCGAGGGCGTTATCCTGATCAAGCCGCAGTTCGAGGCGGGCCCCGGTGACCACAAGAAGGGCGTGGTGCGGAAGCCGGAAGCGCACCGGGAGATACTGGCCAGGGTGCTCGCCGCGCTCGCGGAAAAGGGGATGGCCCTGAAAGGGCTCACGCACTCGCCGATACGCGGGCCCAAGGGGAATATCGAGTTCCTGGCCCATTGCTCGGCAGGGGAGAGTGTCCCGGCAGCGCTACCGGACGGAATCGACAGCCTCATCTCGGACGTCGTGGCAGAGGCACACCGGTCATTCGATGCCGCCCCGGGGGACGACGAAGCAGAGTGACGCCGAAATCTCCCGGGCATTGTTCAAAGATAAAAACCCCGCGCAGCTGAAAGTAAATATTTGTTGACCTCCCGGTTGCTATCTGCTTTGTAATTGTAAAAGCAATTGTCATTGCGTGCGTAGCGAAGCGTGCCTCGACAGTTCGGCAGGCTCACTGCGCCGCTCCGCTCGGCAACCGATTGGTCCCTGAGCGTAGCCGAAGGGAGCTTCGTTGCCCTCCTGTCTGAGGGCTCCTCGCAATGACTGGTTGAATGTTTTCCCTGGGAAAAACGTTGCGGTAATAAAATGAAAAGAACAATAACCATGGCCGTCGTCACCATGCTCTGCCTTGTCGCGCTCGCCGCGCAGGCTTACAACATGATCGCGGTGATTGCGTACCCCGTCCCCTACAACCCGCGCTATGGCGTGCTCAAGGTGGAGGACCGGTCGGGCGTTCCCTTCAACAAGGTCCGGATACATATCTATGACATCAACGGTGATGACGTGTACAGCAGCATGTTCTCCGGGTACCCGGCCATCTGGAACGGCAGGACCCAGACCGGGAGGATGGTGAGCCCCGGCATGTACATAATTAAGGTCGAGGCCGAGAATGTCCTGACGGGCCTGTACGGCAAGAAGATCCTGAGAATCCTGGTTGAGTATTAGACGATGAGGATACGTACCGCGATATGCGCCATCATGACAGCCGCACTCGCGCTGGCGGCCGTACCGGCGGGCGCCTCCGGGGCCGGGAGCAGGGCCGCCTATATCCGCGGCGGGTGGGTCGGCGCGGACTACGTGGCCATGGGAAGGACGGCCGAGGTCCTGTGCGACGACGTCTATTCGATCTACTGGAACCCGGCCGGCCTCACCGAGCTGCGCTACACGCAGGTCACCACCGAGAAGGAGATCCGGGACAAGGCGGAGAAGGGACGGGTGGACGACATCAGCGAGGACGACCTGATCCGGTTTTCCGAGGAGGAGAAGAGCTTCTCGGTACAGCTGGGCGTCACCGGCGCCCTGCTCGACGAAGACCGGACCACGGGCTTCGTCGGGGCCGCGATCAACCTTCCCGTCGGCGTGTTCGGTATCGGCGCCTATACCATCGTCTCGACCGGGATCGACCGGAGGGACTACAGCGGCGTGAAGACCGGCGAGCTTACCTACGCGGGCTCGGCCTGCTATCTCTCCTACGGTGTCTCCCTGGGCGTCGCCTCTCTCGGTGTTACGGCGAAGGGCCTCTGGGAGAAGCTGGGCAACACCAATTACGTCGGCGGCGGGGTGGACATCGGCACCCAGGTGTACGTGCTGCCTTTTTTAAAGATCGGGTTCGTGGTCCAGGACCTGGGCGCGGGCCTCTACCCTGTGGAACAGCGGTACGGCGTGCGCAAAACCTACGACCTGGGCTATCCCACGCTGCGGCTCGGGATCGCCCTGATCACAAACCGCAATTTCACGCTCTCCGTGAGCGGGATCAAGCACCTCGAGCAGAAGACCTTCGGGTACGGCATCGGGGTCAGGTACGACATCGTGAAATACGTCTCGATCTTCCTGGGCATGCAGGACCTGGCTTTTTCCACCGGCGCCGCCATCCATGTGAGCCAGTTCGACGTGTCGTACGCCTTTACCATCGATAACATCAACTATGGATACAATCACGTTGTGTCCATGCAGTTGCTCTTCTGAGGTGATGCCGTGGGCCGCTACCGCATAATGGGGATCCTGAACGTAACGCCGGACTCGTTTTACGACGGCGGCAGGTACGCCGACCGGGGTAGCGCCGTCGATCGGGCGTACCGGATGCACGACGAGGGCGCGGACATCATCGACATCGGGGGCGAGTCAACACGGCCCGGCGCGCTGCCTGTATCCGAGGCCGAGGAGATTGACCGGGTGTGCCCCGTTATCGAGGCCGTGGCACGGGAGATTGGCGTACCCCTTTCCGTGGATACGAGCAAGGCAGGAGTGGCCCGGGCGGCCCTTGCAGCCGGCGCCGCGATCGTGAACGACATCAGCGGGCTCACCTTCGACCGGGGTATGGCGGGGGTGGTCGCGGCGCACGGGGCGGGCCTGGTGGTCATGCATATCCAGGGAAGGCCGGAAACGATGCAGAAAAACCCCCGGTACGGCGACACGGTCGCCGAAATATACGGGTTCCTTGCCGCCGCGACGCAAAAAGCCGTGGAAGCCGGCATCGCCCGCGAAAAGATTATTGTCGATCCGGGCATCGGTTTCGGGAAAACGCTTGAAGACAATTACATAATACTGCAGAATATCCGCGAGTTCGGGAAGCTCGGGTTCCCGGTGCTCGTGGGGCTGTCGCGGAAGTCGCTGATCGGGAAGCTGTACGACCGGGAGGAGGACCGGCTTCCCGCGACCATCGCGCTGAACGCGGCCGCCCTGCTCGGCGGCGCGGACATCATACGGGTCCACGACGTGAGGGAGCACCGGCTGGCGCTGGCCGGTCTCGAAATGCTTGCACGGGTTAACAGACGGGATGATTGACATAGCCTATACATTCGCCGACTACATGAAGCTGTTCTGGGACTACTTCCGGAACGTCATCGACGTGGTGCTCGTCGCGTTCGTCTTCTACCTGGTCTACCGGTTCCTGGCGAACACGCGCGCCATCCAGCTCCTGAAGGGAGTGCTGGTGATCATCGTGGTGGCGATCCTGGCCAAGTTCCTGCGACTGGACACCCTGGACTGGTTCATCACGAAATTCGCCTCGTCGGTGGTCATCGCGATGATCATCCTCTTCCAGCCCGAGCTCAGGCGGCTGCTCACCCAGTTCGGCCAGCGGAACTGGATCGGCACCGAGGGGGACAAGGAGCCCTTTCCGCTGGACGAGCTTGTCAACGCGCTGGTCTCCATGGCCGATGAGAAGGTCGGCTCGCTCATCGTCATCGAGCGGAACACCGGCCTGCGCAGCTACGCCGAGTCCGGGGTCATCGTCAACGCCGACGTGTCCGAGGAGTTCATCCGGACCATCTTTTTCCCGCTGACGCCGCTCCATGACGGGGCGATCATCATCCAGGAGGGAAGGATATCGGCCGCGGCCTGCTACCTCCCCCTCTCCGACTCGAAACAGCTCAAGAAACAGCATGGCGCCCGGCACCGCGCCGCCCTCGGTATCGCCGAGGAGACCGACGCGCTGGTGCTCATAACCTCAGAAGAGACGGGCAGCGTCTCGATCATGGTGAACGGCAAGTTCTTCCCCAAGGTGAGGTTCGCTGATTTAAAAAACATGATACTCTTCTTTATGAACCCCAAGACCGCGTACGAGGACAAGTTCCGCACGCCGCTCAAGAAGGGTGGAGAATGACCGCATGGTACGCAGGATCGTAAACAAAATCGCATCAGAAGCGAAGAAGCGGGACTATCTCGCCAGGTCCATCTGTCTGCTGCTCGCCGTCATCCTCTGGGCTTACATCGCGGCCGGCAAGACCGATACGCTCCGTTTCCGGATGCCGATTGTCCCGCGGAACGTGCCCTCGCAGCTTGCGGTTTCCGACATGTCCGACCGCTACGCCGTCCTGGTCGTTGAAGGGCGGAAGGAGCACCTGAAGAGCATCAACATGAAGAACATCAGGGCCTACGTAAACCTCGACAACGCCGTCATCGGGTCTAAAGAATACCCGATCCGCCTTGAAAAACAGCAGGTGCCGGAAGAGGTGACCCTCTCTCTGGCCTCCCGGGAGGTCACGGTGACCACCGAGAAAAAAACCGAGCGGTGGGTGCGGGTCGTCCCGGTCATCGAGGGCAGCGTGCGCAAGGGGAAGATCATGATCGACCGCATGGTGTTCCCCGAGCGTGTGCGTATCACGGGCCCGAAGTCAATCATCGATTCCATCGATTCGCTTGACACCGAGGAGGTGTCGGTGGATAACGAAGCCGCGGACCTGCACCGCCAGGTCGGGCTGCGACACGAGCGGCTCGCCGATATCTCGCTGAGCGAAAAAGTCTTCACGGTGAAGGTGACGATCACCGACCTGAAAGATCTGGTAATGGTCACCCTGCCGGTCAGCATCCTGAACGGAAGCAAGGACTTCGATTACGAGCTGCGGGACCGGGAGGCGGAGGTCTATATCCGAGCGAAAAACAACCTCGTGGTGGCTGCTGACCAGGTCGAGGCCTCCGTCGATGCGGCACGGCTGAATTACCAGGCGCTCTTCGGGAACGAGACGTCCGCCGCAGCGTCGGCGGACCTCCCGGTAGCTGTCACCGGCAGGACGGTGGCTCCCGTGGACATCGTGTCAATCATACCAAAGAAGGCGCTGGTGCGGATCACCAGGAAGAAGCAGGCGGCGGCGCCGCAGGGGGATCATGCCGGGGATTAAGCTGTGCGTTAACATTGACCATATAGCCACCGTGCGCCAGGCGCGCGGCGGCGCCTATCCGGACCCGCTCGAGGGCGCCCGGCTCTGCGAAGAGAGCGGCGCCCACGGCATCACCGTTCACCTGCGCGAGGACCGGCGCCACATCCAGGACCGCGACGTTATCGCCCTGAAAAAGATAGTGCAGGGGACCTATAACCTGGAGATGGCGCTCTCGGACGAGATCATCGCGATCGCGAAAAAGATCAGGCCCCACCAGGTCACCCTGGTGCCGGAAAAGCGCGAGGAGATCACCACGGAGGGCGGCCTTGATGTCGCCGCGCACTTCGACCGCATACGCTCCGTGGTCGGGCAGTTTCATGACATCGGCATTATCGTTTCGCTGTTCATCGAGCCGGAGGAGAGCACGGTCATGCGCTCGAAGGAATCCGGCGCGGATTTTATCGAGCTCCACACCGGGGCCTACTGCAACGCGGCCGACGCGGCGGGACGGGACCCTTCCCGGGGCATGACGCCCGACGTGGACCGGGAGCTGGGCCGGATCCTGCGCGCCGCCGAACTCGCGGTGGACATCGGGATCGGGGTAAATGCGGGTCACGGGTTGAACCGCGCGAACCTTGCTCCCGTGCTGAAGGCGCGCGGCCTTGAGGAGCTCAACATCGGCCATTCCATCATCGCCCGGTCGATATTCGTGGGCCTGCCGGCGGCGGTTAAAGAGCTGCTTGACATTATCGGGCGGTGACGCTGCAATGGCCCATCATGCCTGCACCGCGGCCGCACCGGCGGGCGCATGACAGGCAGGGAGTGCTGAAATGATCCAATTACTGAAACTGCTGCTTTTAGCCGCGTTTATATACGTTATTATAACCATGGCCCGATTCCTGATACGGACGGGACGCCTGGCTGAAGAGCGGCGGAAGCGGGAAAATATCCGCGAGAAGGACCCCGGCCCGAAGAAGCGGGAAGGGGTTATAGAGCTCGACAAAGACGACTACAAGGTCGAATAACGCCGGAGAAGAGACATGAAAGTCAGCTCAATTGCGTGTATCGCGCTCCTGCTCGCCGTAACCGCGCTCTCATGCGGCGGCGTAAAGGGGGAGTTCGGTTTCAAGAGGTTCGGCGACGATACCTACCACCGGATCGACGGGACGCCGGAATTCTTGAGCGACGAAGAAGTCGCCTGGGTATTTAAGCTCGAGAAGAAGTACAGCGAGCGGAACATCGGCATTATATGCCAGAAAAAGGAGATGGTCTGGGTCGATGTGACCAACTCCTCCCAGAAGATCACCGAGGCCAGCAAGGCCATCTACGGCACGATCAAGGACTTTCAGCCGGGCGAGTACCGCATCATCCTCACGCTGGTTAAGGACGGCAACGATCTCATCGCAAGCAAGGATTTCATTATTTACGAGAGGGAGGACGGGGAGGAATAAATTACTTCCGGCTCCTTGCGGCCCTCTCCCCGCCTTTCTGCAGCTCCAGCAGCTTCTGCTCGCTGTGCTCGATCACTTCCTGCCTGGTTTTGGGGACCTTCTGCCCGCTGTACACAAGGTATGCTGCATAGAGAATAACCACCGCGAGAAGCACCACGGCCACCTTAATGAGTTTTTTCACCACGGAGAGGACGATAAGAATGCTGACGACGACAGCCGCGGCCAGTACGAGCTTATTGGCTGTCAGGAAGGTAATAATCTGTTCCATTGCTTTGCTGCTTTGCTTGGCTTAGAAAGGATTAGCGAGGGAGGGATTCGAACCCTCTACGCCGCGGGTATGAGCCGCGTGCTCTAACCAGCTGAGCTACCTCGCCGTAAAAAAAGCGATTAGCGCGGGCAGGATTTGAACCTGCGACCTTTGGGTTATGAGCCCAACGAGCTACCAGCTGCTCCACCGCGCGATCTGTCCGTCAAACTATATGACACGGTAGCCGTGTCAAGATTTTTTTACGGTATGCCTTATTTAGCGTTATTGATAGTAAGATACTGCCCGGGAAGGGAAATTTCAAATAAAACAGTGAGGACCGGACGGAAGGCCCGGCCCTCCGGTATGGAGGCATCGCGCGATTTAGTATTGACAAAAGAAATGTCATGGTTGAGCATATGAAGCCCCCGCAGCGGCTGTTGAACCTGAGAGACGGACATCATGGAGATGAACATGAAGCGAATGGCTGGCGCGGCCGGGTTACTGTGCGCGGCAGTTGCGATAACCGCCGCCGCTACGGTGCCCGCCACGGCCGACTACGTGTTTTATAAAAACGGCCGGGTCATCGAGGGAGAGATGCTCATTACCCCATCGGTGCTGCAGTTCAAGATGACGGCGAGCTCGGTTGATATCTTCTGGGCGCCTCCGTCGTTCCCTGTAAAAAGCTACCTGGTCTACCTGCGGCGCGGAGCCGGCGAGTTCGTCTTTGCCGGTGAAACGTCGCGGCCGCGCATGCGCCTGGAGGGACTCGAGTGCTCGACTGAATATACAGTGCATGTCACGTCTATTGACGGCAATAATCACGAGTCGTCGCCGAGCAGCGACATACGGTTCGTTACTTTCGCGGGCACACCCAGGCCGCCGGCGCGGCTCAGGATCGCGGGAATAACGCCGGACGGGACGGGCTACGCCGCGCGGCTGGTATGGGAGAAGGCGGAAGATACCTGCGGCGGACCGGTGAAGGAGTATTGCGTGTATGTCAGGTCCTCTGCCGATACCCGCGCCGGTGATAATAAAGAAAATAAAAAGCCTGCCCGCCGCGGCGCAGCGCCTCCGGAGCGGTTTCCGGGATTTCGGCTGGCAGGCAGGACTGCCGGAACCGCGTTCAGGCTCGAGGGGCTCGGGGAACATGTCCGGTACACGATCATGGTAACCTCTATTGATGCGTTGAAAAACGAATCCGGGACCTCCACGCTCTCATTCACGCCGGCCCCCGGCGCGCCTCAGCCCGCCAACCGGCGTCCCGGCGACCCCTTTCCGGCAGGATGCCGCATGATCGCAGGAAAGGACGGGCTGGAAAACACGGCGCGGATTTACTGGAAGGCGGCGCGCGACCAGGACGGATATATCTCCTCATACCGGGTCTACCGGAAGGCAGGGAGGACCTATGAGCTGGCCGGTACGACGCAGCGAACGGATTTCGAAGTCCGGGGACTTCCGGCTGCCGGTGTGCGCACCTTCGTCGTGCGCTCGGTGGACGACCTGGGTGCGGAATCCCGGGACAGCATTACGGTCGCGACAGGCCTGACCTGCCCGTTGACCGTAACGGCCCGCACGGTCTTCCTGTTCCCGCTCGGAGATTTTGGGCGCTTCTTTCGGCCCGGTTACGGCGGCCTCATCCATGCCGGGGTCGGGTTTTACCGGTTCAGCCTCGGAGCGGAAGCGGGCTACCTGCGCTGCGCGGGAAAGACCGACAGGATCGCCGAGTCCTCCATGACCCCCTTTGCGCTCGTCGCATCATACGAGATACCGCTGGCGCGGTGGTTGTATGTCGTTCCCGGGCTTGCCTTCGGCGGGTGCCGCGCCGACGCGCGCAGCGCGCCGCTTAAGACGCCCTTTATCAGGATTCCCCTGTACGAGAACAGGGTGGCGGTCGAGCCCATGATAGGCGCAGGCCTGGCATTCATCTTCATGCCGTTTGACATGATTGTTGCCGAGGCACGCTTTGAATATCGCGGCATGATCGAGAAGAAAGGCCTGGCCGGGTTCATCTCCATCAGCGCGGGTGCGGGAGCGAGGTTTGACCTGAGATGAGAACAAACATCAGGACATCGCGCGCGATACGGGGTGCAGTGCTGCCGGCGCTGGCCGCGGCGATGCTGGCCCTCTCGTGCGGGGATTTCTACTATGACATGATGGGCACGGAAACGGTGCTTGTCACCCTGTGGCGATGGGTTCATCCGCGCGACCTTCTCACCGACAACTTCGATCCGAAAAAGTCCCCCTTTGCCGGCTCCAGTTTCGCGGGGGCGTCATCGGGCGGCAGCGGCAGCGCGATCGTGACCTGGCGGCAGGATCGCGGCGGCGAAAACCATATCATGATGAGGCAGCGCCGCTACGGGATATGGTCGTCCCCTGCAGACCTGACGCTGGCCGTCAACCCGGCGGGCGGCGTTTCCTCGTCCCAGCAGACTGCCATGAACCTGAGAGGTGACGCGATCGTGGTCTGGCTGCAGAACGACGGTATCCATACGCACGTATACGGACGCCAGCGCCGGGGCGGCTTCTGGAGGACGATCGACGCGGGTTCCGGCCACATCGACCCGGAGGGCCAGTCTTCCAACGCTCCCCATGTCGCCATGGACGATAACGGCAACGCCATTATCGTATGGTCGCAGAGCGATGGGACTTACAGCCATATTTTCAAGAGCGAATACCGGGGCGGCGCCTGGACGCACCCCTCGAGCCTGGCGGGCGATAATATCGACCCGGAGATTCCCGCCGCGCAACCCTCATACCGCCCCCGCGCGGCCATGGATAACGCGGGGAATGCCATTATTGCATGGAGCGGTTACAGCGACGCATCCAATGTGCATGTCTACAGGAGCGAGTACCGGAGCGGATCGTGGACGCATCCCGCGAACCTGGGCAATCATATCGACCAATCGACGATTTTCGCGCAAAGCTCGGACGATGTCAGGGTCGCCATGGGAGATAACGGGGAGGGGGTGATCGTCTGGAGCGCCGGGGACGGTACGAACACGCACATCTACATGACCGAGTACCGGGGCGGCGCGTGGAGCGCTGCGCCGGATATAGATTCCGGTCATATCGATCCCGACGGGCAGAATTCCGACAGTCCGGCGGTTGCCATGGACCGTTCTGGAAACACGATCATTGTCTGGATGCAGAGCGACGGCGGGGTCCGTCATATTTACAGGAGCGAATACCGGGGCGGCGCGTGGGTGCACCCCGCGGGCCTGGCAGACAACATAGACCCGGACGGGTCGCCGGGCGATTCGCTTGAGCCGCGGGTTGCCATGGAAGACGGCGGCAGCGCGGTTATAACCTGGTTCCAGGCCGACCTGATAAGCTATTATCATATTTACATGGCGGAATACCGCGATGGCGTATGGCGATACCCTGTCTCGCTCCAGACGGACAACATCGATCCCCGGAGCGGCACCAGCGGCCAGAATGCCATGTGGCCGGCCGTATCGATGTCCGATGGCGGATATGCCGTGATCGCGTGGCATGCCTCGGACGGGTCCTACAACAGGATTTACATAAGCGAATACGCGAAACACAGCCTCCCCCTGCCGCGGTAGAGCGCGGCCGCGGGCACCCGGTAAAATATGTATTGACTCTCCGGTGAGGATGCTGCATTCTTCTTGCATAACGGACCGGAGCCGCCAGATCATGTCTAACCCCCTCAAATTTTTCGGCAATCGTACGGTCGGCCTCGCCCTGGGAAGCGGCGGGGCCAAGGGCCTGTCGCACATAGCGGTCGTCGAGTATCTGCGAAGCATGGAGATACCGATCCACATGATAGCCGGGTCCAGCATCGGTGCGGTGGTCGGGGCGATCTACTGCGTCGGCGCGCTCGACCGCTTCAAGCAGGACATACTGAAGCTCACCCTGCGCGAGATGCTCAAGTACATGGACCCTGTAGTCCCCCGCTCGGGCCTGATAGAGGGCAAGGGCTTCGTGAAATTCCTGGAGCGTTACGTCCCTCCGGCGGCGCTGCTTGAAGAGCTCGAGGTGCCGCTGGCGGTCGTGGCCACGGATTATGCCACCGGCGCGCCGGTCGTGTTCCGGAGCGGGAACGTGCTCGAGGCCCTGCGGGCCAGCGTATCGATCCCGGGCGTGCTCGTGCCGGTGCGGTACCGGGACACCCTTCTCGTGGACGGCGGCGTTTCCATTCCCCTGCCCATCAGCGTGGTACGCGGTATGGGAGCAGGCCTGACGATCGCGGTCAACCTGCACCCGCGCCTCAGGAAGCGGGGCCTGCGCCACCTGGTGAAGTCCCGGGTGGAAACGCCCGCACCGGTCCACCCGGAGGACGTGGAGATAATCAGGGGAGGCAGCGCGCTCGCGGCGACGTCCGCGGGAGGCTCAAAGTGGCTCCGCCTGATCGAGCAGTGGCTCGCGGCGGAGCGGGGTACGGGCGGGAAAAACATGCCCAACATCTTCGACGTGATAGCCCAATCGGTCGACATCATGGAATACATCAATACCGCGCTCATGCTGAAGTACGATTCCCCCACGGTCCTCGTCGAGCCGAACGTGACGGACGTGTCGACCCTGAATTTCGCGGACGCGGGCAAGATCATGTACGAGGGCTACCTGGCCTGCTCCCGCGTGAAGGGCCAGCTGACCCGGAAGATCAAGGCATGGGTATGAGAGGAGCGGCACGGGGCAGGATACCTGAACGATGACCAGAAAAGAAGACATCAGAAAACGTTACGATGAGCTGTGCGACCTGATACACAGTTACAACCGCCATTACTATGACCTTGATACGCCGCTGGTGGACGACGCCGAATATGACCGGCTCATGCTCGAGCTCGTCGACCTCGAACAGAAGAACCCGGGCATACGCCGGGAAGACTCGCCCGCCGCGCTGGTCGGCGGGTTCGTGTCCCCCGCCTTCTCGGAGGCGCCCCACGACCCGCCCATGCTCTCACTGGGCAATATCTTCAGCGGGGATGAGCTTGATGACTTCGACGCGCGGTGCCGGAAGGCGGCGGGCGGCGGGGAGGATATCCTCTACTCCATGGAGCTCAAGTACGACGGACTCGCGATCGAGGCGGTGTACGAGAAGGGCCGCTTCGTCAAAGGGTCCACGCGCGGCAACGGAAACGTGGGCGAGGACGTGACGCGCAACATGGCCACCGTCCGCGCCGTGCCGTCCTCCCTCGCGCAGCCGTACCCGGACTACCTCTCTGTGCGCGGCGAGGTGTACATGAAGCTCGAGGGTTTCGAGAAGCTCAACGCGGAGCGCGCGGCCGTGGACGAGCCGGTTTTCGCCAATCCGCGGAACGCGGCCGCCGGCTCGCTCCGGCAGCTCGACCCGGCGGTGACCGCGTCGCGCCCTCTCGATGCGGTTTTCTACGCGCTCGGCAGGGTCTCGGACGACATGCCGATAGCCGACCAGAAGGCGCTTTTCGATACGCTGCCCCGGCTCGGCATTCCCGTGAGCGGGGAGGCCCGGGTGGGGGCGATCGGCGCGGTCCGGGACTTTTATGCGCACTGGCTGGAGAACCGGCACGCGCTCGACTTCGACATTGACGGCGTGGTGGTCAAGGTGAACGACTTCTCCCTGCGGGAGCGGATGGGCGCCACGAGCAAGGCCCCCCGCTGGGCCGTGGCCTGGAAATTCCCCGCGCGCGAGGCGGTCACGGTGCTGGAATCGGTCGACTGCCAGGTCGGGCGCACTGGCATCGTCACGCCGGTGGCGAACCTGCACCCCATAAACATCGGCGGTGTGATCGTGAAGCGCGCCACCCTCCATAACTTCAACGAGGTCAAGCGGCTGAACGCGCGCATCGGAGACACGGTGAAGGTGATCCGCTCCGGCGACGTGATCCCCAAGGTGATCGAGGTGACGGCGCACGCCGGCGGTGCGGCGATCGAGCCTCCGGCGGCCTGCCCGTCGTGCGGCGAACCGCTCCGGCAGGAGGACATCTACGTCCGCTGCGTCAATCCCGGGTGCGGTGCAAAGCTGCTGGAGGGGCTCAACTTCTTCGTGTCGAAGGACGGCATGGACATCGAGTACGTGGGGCCCGAGCTGGTCGCGCGGCTCCATGCCGCCGGGCGGCTCAACACGGTCGCGGATTTCTACAAGATTACCAAAGAAACGCTCCTGGACCTGGAACGGATTGGCGACAGGCTCGCGGACAAGATACTGGAGTCGATCAACGCGCGGCGTCGAGTGCCGCTTTCGCGCTTTTTACGGGCGTTGGGCATCAGGAACGTGGGCGGATATGTGGCCGATTTGGTGGCGGGGCATGCCGGGAGCCTGCAGAACCTGCTGAACATGTCATACGATGAACTGCAACGTTTATGGAAAATGGACAAATCGAATAAGATCGCAGGCTCAATTTATGAATATCTGCATGATGATGATGCTATCAATGTAATACAGGACATGCTCGCCGCCGGGCTCGTCGTGGAGGACGAAAAGGTGGAGCGGGCGCCGGACAGCCCTGTGAAGGGAAAGACCTTCGTGGTCACCGGCACTCTCTCCCGCTTCAGCCGGCAGGAGGCCGAGGCGCTCATCAAGCGGCTGGGGGGCAGGGCGGCCGGGTCCGTGAGCGGGAAGACCGACTACGTTCTGGCCGGCGAATCGCCGGGCTCGAAGCTTGACAGGGCGCGCGAGCTGGGCGTGAATGTCATAGATGAAAACGAATTCATACGCATGACGGGCGAGGGGGGACATGAATAGGATCAGGGAATTCTGCACCAAGCACTACTATCTTTTGACATCGGTACTCATGTTCATGTCGTTCCCGTCATACGATGTCTGGTTCCTCAAGGCATTTCCCTTCTTCGCCTGGATCGCCCTGGCGCCGGTCTTCATCTATGTCCGGGACAAAAAGCCCCGGGAGGTCTATCTCTCCGCGTTCCTGGCCGGCCTGCTCGGGAATTTCCTCGCGTACGAATGGATCGGGAATTTCGGCGCCGCGGTGACCGGCGGGTATGCGGTCATTCTCGGATTCCTGATGCCGAGCCTCTCGGTATTCTTCGCGCTGAAGATATTCGCGGCAGAGATGATCGCGCGGCGTTTTGAGAAGCTGCGCCCGCTCGTGTTCCCGGCGGTCTGGCTTTTCGTGGACTGGATCCAGACCATCGGGTTCCTGGCATACCCGCTCCCCAACTGGGCGTACTCCCAGTACCCGTTCACTCCCTTTATACAGATGGCGTCGCTCACCGGCATCATGGGCATCACCTTCGTCATCGTGCTCGTGAATTACCTGCTGGCGGAGCTCGTCCGTGCGGGGGGCTTACGCGCAGCGCCGGTTCGCGGCATCCTCCGGATGAAGGAGGCGCGTCTCCTGGGCATCGCGCTGGCCTTCGTCGCGGCAATGACCGCGTACGGCGCCGCGGTGATGGCGCTCAACACCGGGGCCGGGAAGAGCGGCCTCCGCGTCGCCATGGTGCAGTCCTGCATTTCACCCTGGGAGAACTGGAGCGAGAACCGCTTCTCCTACCTCGCGGAGCTCAAACGCTACACCGGGAAAGCTATGGGGGACCGGCCCGACCTGGTCATCTGGTCGGAGTCCGCCACGCTTGAGACCATCTCGTACGATTACGAGCAGGGCATGCTGAACGAGTTCGACCAGGAGGTGCTGGCGCTGGCGCGGCAGAACGAGCGGCCCCTCCTTACCGGCGAGATCGGCGTGGTCGAGGATTATTCGGACATCATACTCAGACGGTACCCGCAGAACAACGCGGTGCTCATCAACGCCGGGGGCGAGGTCGTGGGGAGCTACGCGAAGATACACCTGGTCCCGTTCGGGGAATGGTTTCCCTACGAGAAGTGGCTCGGCTTCGTGAAGCGGATCACCGAAAGCATGGGCGGCTCGAGCTTCGTGCCGGGCGACAAGCCAAAGGTGTTCGAGGTGGGCGGCAGGAAGTTCGGGGTCCTGATCTGCTACGAGGGGATCTCCCAGCGGCTCTGCCGCACGTACCGAGCCATGGGCGCCGAGTATTTCGTAAACATCACGAACGACGGGTGGACCGACACCTTCCGCGGCCACATGCAGCACTTTTCCGCGTCAAAGTTCAGGGCCGTTGAGAACGGCATCTGGTACCTGCGGGCCGGCAACACCGGCTACACCGCGTTCATTGATCCCTACGGAAGGATACGCAAGTCGATCCCCATTTTAAAGAAGGGCTTTCTCGTCGACGAGATAGATTTTTCGCTCAACCACCGGACTCTCTACGCGCTGATCGGCGACCTGTTCCTCTACCTGGCCATGGCGTTTGTTATCGCCCTTGCCGGTATCATGGTGTTCGAGAAGGTCCGCTCCTCTGCCGTAAAAAAGTGATAATGAGCCGCTGGCAGCTGTTTTAGCACCCGCAAATAAGGACAACATTGTAACCCTTGCAGGCAGGTGGTTATCTGCACTCCAGGGTCAGAGCAACCTTCCGGCCGATAGTTATCGGTAGTCGCGTGGATAGTTATCGCCATTCTTTCATTACTTACAGCCCCCTTATGCTATAATTAAAATAAACAAAATAATAAAAATATTACAAAAAAATAAAATTTAAATGTTATATTTTGTAATTAATTGTAATAATAAGTAAAAATTAGTAATAATTTTCTTGAAATTATAAGAGTCCAATATATAGATACTGCCCAGATAACAATTGGACATTATCCAACCGCCGGATAACCGCGGAAAGTCCGCGAGCTGAAAAATTATACATGCAACATGTGGAGGGACGATGAACGTTAAACTGAGCAAACGTAATGATAAAAAATCGAAAAATGCGGGAACGCAGAAAACTCTCTGCTATAATCCCGGCACGGGTGAAAAGCTGGCTGAATACCCTGTCAATACCACCGAAGATGTTCGGATCGCGGTAAAGAAAGCGCGAAGCGCGCAGGTAACCTGGGCTGCAATGCCGATCAAAAAACGCGTGAAACACATGCTTAAAATTCGCGCGCATATTATTTCAAATATAGACCGTATCTCCGAGATTATTTCCAGGGACAACGGCAAAACGCGGGCTGATGCGCTTATTGCCGAAGTGGTCCCCTCGACCATGGCCATTTCCTTCTACTGCCGCAAGGCCGCCTCGTTTCTGAAAGACAGGAAGCTGCCGCTCGGTAACATCGCCTTTATCAACAAGAGAAGCAGGGTCGCCCGCGTGCCCTTCGGCGTGGTCGGGATCATCTCGCCCTGGAATTATCCGTTTGCAATACCGTTCTCCGAGGTAATCATGGCGCTCCTTGCCGGCAATGCCGTCATCCTGAAAGCGGCATCCGAGACGCAGGTGGTCGGACACGCACTGAAGGAATGTATCGAGGCCGCAGGCCTGCCGGACGGAGTGTTCACCTACCTGAATCTTCCCGGGAGCGTGGCCGGCGACGCGTTGCTCGAATCCGGTGTGGACAAGCTTTTCTTCACCGGATCGGTGCCGGTCGGCAAATACCTGATGAAAAAGGCGTCTGAGACCCTCACGCCGGTATCGCTCGAGCTGGGCGGTAACGACCCAATGATCGTATGCGATGATGCCGACCTTAAAAGAGCGGCCGCCGGAGCCGTGTGGGCCGGGCTTCAGAACGCCGGGCAGTCATGCGGCGGGGTCGAGCGGATCTATGTGGACCGGAAGGTCTACTTCCCCTTCCTGGCGCTCCTGAAAGAGGCGGTCGAGAAGCTGCGCGTCGGGTATGACACCGGCCACAATATGGACATCGGCGCCATGACGACCCGTCGCCAGATGGATACCGTGCGTTCGCATATCGATGATGCGCTCAGGAAGGGGGCCATCATTTTCGCGCAGTCGAAGTGCCCGGCAGGCGACGCGGGGCAGTTTTTGCCGTGCACGGTCCTGACCGAGGTCAACCACGCAATGCTTGTCATGAAGGACGAGACTTTCGGGCCGGTACTCGGCGTCATGCCCTATGACAATATGGAAGAAGCGGTAGCTCTCGCCAATGACTCATACCTGGGGCTTACCGGATCGGTATGGTCGAAGGACAGGAAGAAGGCGATGCGCATCGGAAGGCGGATCCAGGCCGGCGCGATCACCATAAACGACCACCTGATGAGCCACGGCCTGCCGGAAACTCCCTGGGGCGGTTTCAAGCAGTCGGCTATCGGCAGGTCGCACGGCGATATCGGATTCGCGGAGATGACACAGCCACAGGTCATTGTGAACGACGTGCTGCCGTTTGCGCGGAAAAACATGTGGTGGCAACCATTCAGCGTGAATATCTACAATGGACTGAAGGGGCTTTCAGAGATGCTCTATTCCAAAAACCCGTTCCTGCGTTTACGGGGGGCGGCGCTGCTGGTCAGGGTGTTTCCAAGGACGTTTAAATCGGACCTGTAATTCTCAGCCGATAATGAAGCCCCGCATCGACACGGTGCCGTTCTGAATCCCTTCATGGAAGAATTCCACACGGTCCGTCTCCTCGCGGAGCGAGAGGGCGTAAAGCATCGGGATATAGTGGTCGCTCGTCGGCGCTGCCAGGGCCATGTTCCTGCCCAGGCTTTTGTACTCGACAAGGGCCCGGTGGTCGCCGGCCAGGATGAGCGACTTCAGCTTCTCGTCGATATCGACGGCCCAGTCGTGGGGCTCCGCCTCCATGTCATACTCCATCATGTTCAGGTTGTGGACCATGTTGCCGCTCCCGATCACCAGTATGCCGTTCCGGCGAAGGGCGGTGAGGCGGCGGCCCAGCTCGTAGTGTGACCGCGGGTCCATGCCCGGGTCGAAGCCCATCTCGAACACGGGCACGTCCGCGTCCGGGAAAAGGTGCACAAGCACCGCCCAGGACGCATGGTCGATCCCCCATTCCGGGGTGCAGGTGACCATGTATTTTGCGGTGCGCGAGACGAACTGTGCCTCGTCCGGCGCGCCAGGGCAGGGGTACTTCACCGCGTACAGTTCGGGCGGGAATCCGAAAAAGTCGTAGATCTGCTCCGGGTTCTTCGCGCAGTTCACGACCGGCGATTTCGCAAGCCAGTGCGCCGAAACCACCATGATCGCTCTCGGTCGCGGCAGCTCTCCGCCCAGCTTCCTGAGGGCGCGGGTGTAGCCGTTGTCCGTGACGGCGTTCATGGGTGAGCCGTGTCCTACGAAGAGGACCGGCATTAAAGGCGATGATGAATTCATGGTACTCATGGTGAACACGAATGTCCGGAACGTGTGTTAATCACGAATGATCTGTCGTTCAAACCGGTTGTTGAAAATCGCTGCCGCCGCCGCTTGGGGCGGCGGCGGCAGCGTGGATCTTTCTCTGTAGTGCAACAATCGTTCGTTTTACGATATACTGAAACGTGCTGCGGGTATTTCCTGGATGGGGTTTTAGTATCCCTTTCTTTTTTTATAGCAATCCTTGCAGTAAACCGGCCTGCCTTCAGCGGGCTTGAACGGAACTTCGCAGTCCTTTCCGCAATCTGAGCATTTCGCCTTGAACGTCTCCCGCGGTCCTGAATCCTTCCTGAAACCGCCGCCGCCACCGCCGAATTTGTCATTGTAAGCCATTATTCTTCCTCTTGTTGTAATTGAAATTTGAAACTACGCCCATTCTTCATATAGGGACGGGATGTCAAGGAAAATATGTGGGTGAATAAGGCGAGGACGAGCATCCTCGCCCCCGGATGAGCTCCCCCACGCGTGCTTTCGATAACGCCGCAAGCGATTGCGGCGTTATCAGTACTCGGGCGGAAGCTGGTTTACCTGCGAGAAGGTAAAGACCGGACCGTCCTTGCAGACGAAGTACTTGCCAACGTTGCAGCGCCCGCACTTTCCGATGCCGCACTTCATCCTGTTCTCGAGCGTGGTGAAGATGTTCTCCGCCGAGAAGCCGAGCTTGGTGAGGATAGGCATGGTGAGCTTGATCATGATGGGCGGCCCGCAGAGAAGCGCGATGGTGTCAGCGCTCGAGGGCGCCGCTTTTTCGAGTACCGTGGGAACGAACCCGACCTGTCCCTTCCACTCAGGGGTCTCACCGCCCGGATCGACGGTCGTGATAAGCTTCACGTCGCCGCGCTTGCCCCATTCCTCAAGCTCGTGCTTGTAGACCAGGTCCTGCACCGAGCGGGCGCCGTACACGATGGTGATGTCCTTGAAATTTTCCCGCGTATCGAGCGCGTTCCAGATAACGCACCGGAGCGGCGGGAGTGCGATGCCGCCCGTTACGAAAAGGAGGCTTTTCCCTTTCCACTGGTCGATCGGGAAGGTATTCCCGTACGGGCCGCGGAAACCGAGGGTATCGCCCACTTCGCGCGATGCCAGGGCCTTGGTGACCCGGCCCATCTTCCGGAAGGTGCACTCGATGTAGCCTTCGCGCGTCGGGGAAGAGGCGATGCAGAAGGTGCTCTCTCCCTCGCCGAAGACGGAGTACTCGCCGAACTGTCCGGCCTTGAAGTTGAATTTCTTCCCCTCTTCCTCGTTTATGAATTCCAGGCGGAAGGTTTTCACGTCCGGCGTTTCCTGTATGGCTGCCGCTATCCGCATGAGGTAGGGTTGGTATACGTTTTTGTCTTCCATTACCGCGCCTCGACTATGTCTTTGATGTGCTGAAGAATGTTCATGTCAACCGGGCAGGCGCGCGAGCACCTTCCGCATCCCACGCACCCGACGACCGAAAGCTGGTCCGGCTGGTAGGAGAACTTGTGCATGATCCGCTGGCGCCAGCGCTGGCTCTGGACATCGCGGGGATTGTGCCCCGAGGTGTGCAGGGTGAAGATGCCGAGCCCGCAGGAGTCCCAGCAGCGGAGCCGCATGCCCCTGTTCGCCTCGGTCTCGTCCTGAACGTCGAAGCAGGTGCAGGCCGGGCAGACGTAGCTGCAGGTGCCGCAGCCGATGCAGCGGAGCGACTGTGCTATCCAGACCGGGCCCTCGAAGGAGCCGGGGAGTTTTTTCTCGAGCTCTTTCAGGTCGAACTGGACTTTCACATCCGCAAGCTGCTTTCCCGCGGCGCTGTCGGCCGCGGCCGCGAAAAGGTCCGGGGCCATGGCTACCAGCGCCGTGCCCTTCTCGGTGACGATCTCGGCAAGGAAGGTGTCGCCGTCTATCTCGGTCAGGAGGATGTCGCTCCCGGTCGTGTCGCCGGGCGAGCCGCCGACAGAGGTGCAGAAGCAGTATTCATCGCACGACGTGCAGCTGACCGCGATGACCGCCGTGGCCTCCGCCCTGGCCCGGTAGAGCTCGTCGTTGTAATCCTTCAAGTACACGGCGTTCAGGACCGCCAGGCTCTTCGCGTCACAGGGCCTGATGCCGAACACAACCGTGGGAGCGGGCGCCGGGGGGCCCTGTTCCATGGCCACGGTGCTCTGCTCGGTCCTGAACCTGAGCATCTCCTCGCACCGGGGCAGGAGCGCGTCCTTGGCCGAGAGCGTTGTCTGTATGTAGCCGGAGGCGACATCGCCGTACGAATCGACTTCCCTGAAAATCGTCCGTCCGTTGCCTTCGACGGGCGCGAGCACCCGCTTTCCGCCCGATTTCAGGGCCTTGAACAGGCCGTCGAGCGAGCTTTTCTTGATCGTTTTTTTCTCTGTCATGGTCGTCTACCTGATGAAGTCTTCTTTGTCTTCCGGCTTGAACGCCGCCAGCACGTAATCGGCCTCCTGGCCGAAGTTGTCCCCGATGTCCGCGATGATCCGCTGCGTCAGGAGATTGAGCGGAATCTTGAGCGGGCAGTTCCGGTAGCAGTCGCCGCAGTTGACGCAGCGGCCCGCAAGGTGCATGGCACGCATGATGTGCCATTCGAGGTTACCCAGCTCGTGTGCCGGAACGCTTATCCACTGGGGCTGGTTGCATTCGACCGTACACCGCGGGCAGTAGCACATGGGGCAGCTGGCCCGGCAGGCGTAGCACTTGATGCATGCCGAGGTCTCCTCCATCCAGAACTTCCAGCGCTCCTCGCGGGTCATGGCGTCGAGCTTTGCGACCGCGGCCGCCTCCTCGGGGGAGAGGGCCAGCGGAATTTTGTCAATGTATTCGTTCATCGATTTGAGATCCGGGAAGTCCAGCACCTGGCCGTCGTCCGATATGCCGATGACGGTGATGTCGCCTTCCCTGAACTGCTCCTCGTACATGAGCTGCTTTATCGCCCGCATGACCGGGGTCCGCGCCACGATCGCGGGTTTTCCGAGCGCTTTCACTTCCTGCTTCGGGAGGTAGACCGCCAGGTTCTGGAGGCAGCGGGCGTCCATAACCAGCGCTCCCGCGTCCTCGGGCTTCTGAATGAAGACGGCGTGAACGCGGTCGCCCGTTCCCCGGCCGTAGCCGATCACCACTTTGACGTCGCCGCCGGAAAGCAGCTCCCCGGCTTTCTGTATGATCTTATCCTGCATGTTCCGTCCTCCAGTTCGCCCGGATCGGGGAGAGGTTCTTGTACTCGTCGTAGGGGCCCAGGGCCCGTATCTCCTTCACCGCGGTGTTGACGACCTCTGCCCACTTCGCGCCCTCGGCCGCCGACACCCAGGAGAAGATGATCCTCCGGATGTCAATCCCCATGAAGTTGAGGAGGGAGCGGAACACGATCCAGCGCCGGCGGGCGTGGAAGTTCCCGGAGGTATAATGGCAGTCGTTGGGGTGGCACCCCGATACGATGATGCCGTCCGCGCCCTTCGCGAAGGCTTTCATCAGAAGCATGAAGTCGATTCGTCCCGTGCAGGGGAGGCGGATGATCCTTACGTTGGCGGCGTACTTGATCCGGCTCGTGCCGGTCAGGTCCGCACCGGTGTAGGTGCACCAGTTGCAGACAAAGGCTATGATTTTCGGTTCGAATTCTGCCATGTCGTTTCTCCTATAATGCCATCAGCTCGGCGAATACCTGCTCGTTGCTGAAGCCCTGCAGGTCTATCGCCTTCACCCGGCAGAGCGCCACGCAGGTGCCGCATCCCTGGCAGAGGCCCGGGTTGATCTTCGCGGCGCGCTTGACCACCGTGCCGTCCCGTGTTTTGATATCTTCCATTTCAATCGCCTGGTAAGGGCAGGCCGGCACGCAGAGCGCGCAGCCCGTGCAGGTCGTGAAGAGCGGGGGAGCGGTGCGGTTTACCACCGCGATGATCGGTTCCCGCGTCAGTTCGCTCTGCGAGAAGAGGGCCGCGACCTTGCTGGCCGCGCCCGAGGCCTGGGACACCGTTTCCGGTATGTCCCGCGGGGCCTGGCAGGCGCCGGCCAGGAAAATGCCGGCCGTGTTCGTCTCAACAGGCCGCAGCTTCGGGTGGGCCTCGGCGAAGAAGTAGTACGGGTCGTAGCTCACGTGGAGCTTCTGCGCCAGCTCTTCCGCGCCGTCATTGGCGACGCTGGCGGTGGCCAGCACCACCATGTCCGCCTTGATCTCGACCGTCGTGTGGCCCAGCAGCGTGTCAGCGCCCTTGACCACGAGCTTGCCGTCCTCCTCGTATATCGTGGACACCCGCCCGCGGATGTATTTCACATCGTCTTCCTCTATGGCCCGGCGCACGAACTCATCGTACATCTTGCCGCCGGAGCGGATGTCCATATAGAACACGTAGGCCTTGCCATGATGCACCTTGTGCTTGTAGAGCATGGCGTGCTTGGCCGTGTACATGCAGCATATTTTCGAGCAGTAGGGAAGGCCCTTGGCCTCGTCGCGGGATCCGGCGCAGGCCACGAACACGACGGTTTCCGGTTCCTTGCCGTCGGAAGGCCGCCTCATCTCGCCCGACGTGGGACCCGACGCGGACGCCAGACGTTCGAACTGCAGGCCCTGGATCACGTCCTTGTACTTGCCGTAGCCGTATTCGGGGAAGAAATCGGGCTGGAGCACCTTGAAGCCGGTGGCGAGCACTATTGCCCCGATGTCGATGTCGAGAATCTGGTCCTCCTGGTCGTAGCGGATCGCCTTCGTGGGGCAGACCTTCTCGCACACCTTGCATTTGCCCTTCAGGAAGAAGGTGCACTGGGTCTTGTCTATGACCGGCTTGTTAGGCACGGCCTGCGGGAACGGGGAGTATATGGCGGGCCGGAAGCCCAGGCCCTCGTTGAACTCGCTCAGGTTTTTCTTGGTGGGGCACTTCTGGGAGCAGAGGGCGCAGCCGGTGCAGAGCTTTTCGTCGACGCAGCGCGCCTTCTTGCGTATCTTCACTTTGAAATTTCCGATGAAGCCCTCCATGCTCTCGATCTCGGAATAGGTGTGCAGGGTGATGTTCGGGTGCTGCGCCACCTCGACCATCCGCGGCGTGAGGATGCACTGGGAGCAGTCCAGGGTCGGGAAGGTCTCGGAGAGCTGGGACATGTGCCCGCCGATCGAGGGCTCGCGCTCCACCATGACCACCTTGTGGCCGGCGTTGGCGATGTCCAGCGCCGCCTGGATGCCGGCGATCCCGCCGCCCAGCACGAGCGCGGTCTTGGTGACCGGCACCTTGATGGAGTAGAGGGGCTGGTTCTTTTTCACCTTCTCGACCATCTTGCGGACCAGGTCGGTGGCCTTCGCGGTCGTGGCATCGTTCTTCTCGTGGACCCACGAGCAATGCTCGCGGATATTCGCCATCTCGCACAGGTAGGGGTTCAGCCCCGCCTCCGCGCAGGCCCGCCGGAACGTGGGCTCGTGCATGTGCGGCGAGCAGGCGCTCACGACGATGCCGTCGAGCTTGTGCTCCTTTATGGCGTCCTTGATCATGGTCTGCCCCGGGTCGGAGCACATGTATTTGTAGTCAACGCTGTACACGACGCCCGGTACCTTTGAAAGGGACTCGGCTACGCCGGGGCAGTCAACCGTGGCTGATATATTGGTTCCGCAATGACAAATGAAAACTCCGATACGTGACATTTACGCTTCCTCCGTCTGCTCTGATTGCGCTGCCGGGGTGGCAGCCGCTGCCGCGACCTTCGGCTTTGCGGGGGCCTCGGCCTCGGCCTTTGCCTTCTCCGGGAACCGCACCTTCACGATGTGCCGCTTCAGCCCCAGCTCCTTCTCGCCGAGCCCCATGGCCAGGCCGATCGCCTGGGTGATATATATGACCGGTATGGTGTAATTCTGTCCCGCGGCCCTGTTGATGAAATTCCGCCGCATGTCAAGATTGGAGTGGCACATCGGGCAGGCCACGACGATCGCCTGGGCGCCTTTCCTCACCGCGTTGCCGACAATCTTGCTCGACAGCTTGCCGACAAGGTCGGTGCGGGAAATCGAATGGCCGGCGCCGCAGCATTCCACCTTGAAGTCCCAGTCCAGGGCCTTTGCCCCGATCATTTCCACCAGGGTGTCCATGGTGCGCGGGTCTTCGGTCCGGTCGAAATTCACCACCTTGGGCGGCCGCACCAGCAGGCAGCCGTAGTAGCAGGCCACGTCCTTGTCAAAGGGCGCTGTTACCTTTTCCCTGAATTTCTCCGCGTGGCACTCGAGAAACTCGAGCATGTTGAGCGGCCTGACCGTCCCCCGGTATTCCATTCCCGTTATCTCATTGATGCGCGCCCGCAGCGGCGCATTGTCCGCAAGCTCGTGCCGCGTCGCCATGAGCCGGCCGTAGCAGGCCGCGCAGGGGACCAGCACCTCGTCCACGCCCAGCGTTTCCGCGAGGGAGAGTATCCGCGCGGGAAGGGCGAGAGACAGCTCGTTGTTGAGCGCGTGCGCCGACGATGCGCCGCAGCAGTTCCAGTCCGGCACATCGAGGAGCTCAAAGCCCATCTTCCCGACAATCGCGCGCAGCGATTCATCGTATTCCCGCGAGGACCCGAGGAGGGAACAGCCCGGATAGTATGCAATCTTTGTCATTTGGCCGCCTCCATACGGGTTTTACCCGCCTTCTTGAAAATTTGCGACATGTTTTTCCTGTTCTTGATCAGGTGGGGGAAGAGCTTCAGCTTTCCCTTGAAAAACAATTTTGGTGCAATGAGGACGTCCTGGAACAGGTGCCATGAGCGCGCCTTGTACCCGGCGATCAGCCCCACCTCGTACAGCCTTCCGACGTAATGTATAGAATCAAGGAATGTCTTGTAGAAGGACACGAAGTCTTTCGCACGCGGATTGACCATTTTCAGGCGGACTGATTCGCTCCGGAGGAAGTCCATCATCTTCGGGATGTCGACCTCCTGGGGACAGCGGGCGTAGCACATCTCGCAGGTCAGGCAGACCCAGGGAGAATAGGCCCGCAGCACGGTTTCCTCGGCCCCGTCCAGCCCAAGCTGGAGAAGCCGGAGTATATGGCTGGGGGTGTAGTCCATTTCATCCGCCATAGGGCAGCCCGCGGTGCACTTGCCGCACTGGTAGCAGCGTGTAACCGATACGCCGGTTGCCTGGTGGAGCCTGCCCGCCAGGGTATCGACAGCATGATCATGGATAGTTGCGCTCATGGGGGGTCTCCGCAAATATTAGAGATATCAAACAATTGGAATTGTTACAAAACCGGTATTTTCGAATGATCATCGCTTCCGGTTTACCGAACCGGTTTATGATGGAACATCCCATTTCCTACAGATTCTGAAGGGGCCGGCATTAATTCCTGGCTGCTTTTCTTAAGAATAACGTGTACAGCAAGCGTTAAATTCCGATTTGCAGCAGATTTGACGCTAAAAAAACAGGCAACTTTTGTCAATGAAGAAAATTCGTGTTTCAGGGTGAATATTATACAATATTGCAGAGATAAACGCCTTTTCCCGGTATTGTGCAAGGTATTGTGCGATAAAAATGGCCCTCACTGGATAGCCGATAGGCATGCGAACGTTTGCGGATCTATCGGCGCCGGGTTATGATGACCCGGTTCAGCCGGTCGAGTCTGACACGCAGAAGGAGATCCGGTCGGGCAGGAGGCCGCGAATCCCTGAAAACGATTCGAATTTTTCCAGGCCGGGAATACCACCAAATTCTGGTTTACGCCCGCTCCGGATCATGCTAGCATGACGCCGATAAAATGCGACGGTTTCCAACGGTACATGATTAACATATACTCGTACAGGAGATTGAGCATGACTGTAAGGCATATTGTCTCCACGGCGGGCGCGGTAATCGCACTCTACGTCATAGCATCAAGCATCTTCCATTTAATCGGCTACAACATGCGGCTGCTCGTGTGGGTCGACCAGTGGGGGCCCGCTGCAGGGTGGGCCATCCGCGTGCTTCTCGTCGTTACCGGCGGCGTCATGTATTATATCGGCAGGAATGCAGAATAACGACTCTCCCGGCGGCGGAGAGGCGTATCGCGATTACGCGGGTTTCCTCCCCGCGGCGGTAAGGATGATGTCCCGGAGGCGCGGGAGGAAGATGTAGCAGAGGGTACTCCTGACCCATTCGCGGTACCTCTTTTCCTCCGGGTCCATCCCCTGGACCTGGGCAATGCAGGGGCTGGCGCCCAGAAACGATATCACCAGGAAGTTAAAACTCTGCACGAACATGCGGAGCTCCTCGGTCTGGAGGCCGTTCGTCATCTTTTCGGAGAACGTTCTGAGCAGGCCCTCGATCAGCTCCGGAAAATGCCGGTACCCGGGAATTTGTGAAATGTTTTCCGCCTGCGAGATATTGAGGGCCAGTATGCGGAGCGGCTCGGGCTTACGCTGGTTGAAGTCGAGCAGCAGGTCTATGTACTGCATGAAACCTTCCGCAATTTTCATATCCCTGACGGCGTCGAGCCACTCTGCATGCGATCTGATGAATTCCTCGCACAGGTCCTTCACGATCGTTTCGAAGAGGCTTGCTTTTGTCGGGTAATAGTAATTGATGAGGGGGTGCTCCACGCCTGCTTCCTTGCCGATCATGCGCATGCTGGCGGTATGGTAGGGATGGCGGGAGAAAATTTTCCTGGCGGCGTCCACAATGACGCCCCGGGTACGCTCGCCTTTCGTATCTTTAATAATGCTGTTATCCTTTGCTTTCATTGACGCACAGTGTAGTATATGGGCCGTATTTGTCAAGTAAACCTTTCGTGTCGGCGGCCCGGGCGGTTTATTACCATATATACGGAATAAGCCTGTCCCGGCCCCGCGCGAACTCCGGGTATCCGTCTATCTTCATCAGCGTTTTTTCCTCGGCCATGATACGTGCCGCCACCGAGGGGATGAACACGAACAGGAACAGTGCCAGGGTTATCCAGTTAAAGAAAAACAACAGGATCCCGGCGTGGGCGGCAAGGTTGCCGGCATAGGCCGGGTGCCGGATGAACCGGTACGGCCCGGTATCGATGATCCGGTGGCCCTCGATGGTGCGTACCACGTGGGCGTAGTACGCACCCAGCGTCCTGATTGCCCACACCCGGAGGGAGACTCCGGCGGAGAAAAGCGCGATGCCGGCCAGGTGCGCGGGGCCGGGCCGGAGCCAGGCCTCCTCGAACATGAGGGCCGAGAGGATGACCAGGGCCTGTGCTATGCCGTAGAACTCGCGCGTGCCCCTGTCCGATTCCCGGGCCTCCTGCACGGTTTCGGTCTTCGTTACCGCGATCTCGAAACAGATCCAGAGCACGTATGCGAGGATCATGAGCATCTCGCAGTCGACGGGCATGCCGGCCCACAGGTTCCGGGCGTTGGTCAGCCGCGCGTACACGGCAACGACTACCAGCGCGAGCAGGGATGCGGGGAAGAGGAACGGGACGATCTTTTTCATTGCCGGCCTTGCCCTGTGGCATGCCTGCCGAAGATTCGCAGGCAGAGTATGATTATCGTCGCGGCTGCGACGAGGATGAACAATATGCCGGAAAACGCATAATCCGTGCCGGCGAATTTTCCCGCCGCAAACACCACGGCGTACAGGAGCATGCCCATCGAAACGTGGTACAGTGCCGGAGCCCACTGCCTGCCTCTCATCAGGCCGATGCCGCTGATCAGCAACAGCGCCGATGTCAATGCTTCAGCCACGACCAGCGCGGCCGTGCCGGCGCTTCCCTCATCAATGATATCGCGCGCGGCGCCGGAAATGAACAGGAGCGCCCAGAGCAGCATCATGCATGCTGAACTGATTATCCCGTACAGGGCGGACACTTTTTGCAGTTTGTCCACTATTTGTTCCTCCGGTTTTCATGGGTTCGCATGCTGGCGGTTAGCGGGCGCTATGTGCCGGCCGCAGTGAATTGATTTATAACTGACACGATTATAAAACAGCATGCATGCTGTTGTCAATTGTTTTTAGGAGCGCACCCTGCGCCGGGAGGTGTTTGAATGGATGCACCGACAAGAAGAAAAGTGAAGCTGCTCCTGGCCGTTATCACGGCCCTTGAAAAGGCCCCCCTCCCGGTCAGGCTGGTGCTGAAACCGACCGCCAATGCTCCCGTCCTGTCAAAAAAATAAAAGTGCTGATCCGGGCCTACAGGTCCGCTATCCGCCAGAGGCCCAGGCTTTTGTCCGCATAGGTCCCGCCCCCCTCGGTGCAGCGTTCGTTGACGAGCTCGAGGGGCTGCGGCAGGTCAAAGGGGGCCTTCTCGAGATTGATAACCCGCCAGTCGCCGGTCACGATGTCCCGGTTGCTTTCGCATTCCGTGAAGGTCGTGGAGAAAAGGTAGCGGATGCCGCTTCCCCGAATGACGGACAGCGCCTTCAGGACGTCATCGTTCGACAGGTGGACCAGGCAATCCCGGCACAAGAGAAGGTCCGCGTCGGGCAGGGGGCCCGCGGTGATGTCCAGCACCCGGAAATCCCGGGCCGCGCTTCCGTGCATCTTCCTGTTGAGTGCTATTATTTCCGGCACGATGTCGCCGCCGATATACCGGTCGATGTCCAGATCCACGCTTTTCATCCAGTTGAAATCGCCGCAGGGAAGGTCGAGGAGCACGCGGACGCCGTACGCGGAGACCAGGCGCTTCAGCGCGGCGGCGACCTCCCCGGTCTGGCCGCCGTCGGAGCCCTGGCCCGATTTCGATGATCTGCCGCTCCACAGGTTAGATTCATAGATGCGTGTGAACACGTCCCCGGTCGTGTACCGTATCCCGCGGTCAGCCAGTTTCCGGAAATACTCCACGTCGAAGGGGAGCGGCTCTCTCGGTTTTTCCATGATGCGTATCCTGCTGCGCTCGCATGCGGCAGTTACACTATTATTGCCGATGGCGGTTTTGCAAGAAAATTTCAGGTTTTTCTTCACAGAGCGGCTTTCGACGGGGCAGGGGCGTAAAAATGCTTGCAAATCCGGTCATGGGGTGCACTATACACGGATGTCATGGACCATGCTGCACATGCGGTGCCATTCCCGTCCCTCGACAGGCTCGGGATAAACTCCGGCGGGAATCCAGTGAGTATGCGGAACCGGTCTCATGAAAATATTTCACCTTACAGGATGATGGCTCCCCGCGTTCGCGGGGATGACGGCTGCAAATCCATAAAGCGAGGTGCTGTATGAAGGTACAACTTCCCTGGGGCTCCGGGACCCTTGCCGTTGACGTTCCCGATACGTGGGAGATGGTCTACCCCGAGCGAAAGCCGGGAAACAGCAGGAAAAAGGCGGACGAGCTCGACCTTGTACGAAGCTCGCTCGCAAAGCCCGTCGGCGCGCAGCCCCTCGCGAAGCGGAAGCTGAAGGGCAAGAAGATCGTCATCATCGTGGACGACAACACGCGGCCCACGCCGGTCGAGCGCTTTTTCCATCTCATACTTGATTCCCTGAAAAAATCGGGCGCGCTGCAGAAAAACATCCTGGTGATTCCCGCTCTCGGCATCCATACACCGATGAAGGAGCACGAGATGGCCGCCAAGCTCGGGCCGCGGAACGTGAAGCTGGTTCGCTGGGAAAACCATGACGCGTTCAACCTGGAGAAAAACCACTATTTCGGCACCACGAGCAGGAACACGCCGGTGTACCTCAACCGTAACCTGAAGGATGCCGACCTGGTCGTGCTTGTCGGCGTGATGGAGCCCCGCCTCTGGGCCGGGTTCGGCGGCGGCCTGAAAAACATATTTCCCGGGGTCGCCTATTCGGAAACGATCGGGGTCCACCACGGGATACTCGCCGAGCCGCCCTACCGCGTCAACCGGGTCGGCATGATGCCGGAGGAAAACTCCTTCCGCACGGAGCTGGAAGAGGTCCGGCGGATGGTTCCGGCCGACATTTTCTGCATCAACGTGGCGATCAACCAGAACCATGCCATAATCGCCTCCTTCGCCGGTGACCCGATCGGGGCGCACCGCGAGGGAGTGGCGTTCATCGCGCGCGAGCAGGGCCTCCGCATGGACCGCCGGGCGGACGGCATTCTCCTTAACTCGCACCCCTTTGACATAAATTTCAAGCAGGGGATGCGCTGCGTGGGGAATTCGCTGCCGGCCCTGGCCCCGGGCGGCGCGGTGATGGCCTTCATGAGGGCGGAGCGGGGCCTTGACGATATCACGCCCCCGGAAGACTCGAAGCCGCTTTGGCTTGCCAAGCGGGTCCTCCGGCTCGCCGGGGCCTCCCGCGTAATGAAAGTCCTTGAGAGCAGCAAGAAGGGACTGAACCCGGAGGAAAAGTTTCTCATCTACTACTCGATGCAGCTCATGCGGGAATATGACTTCTTCATACACGCGCCGACGCTTACGGCAGAGGACGCGAAAAAGCTCGGATTTTACGTGTACTGCGAGCGCCCGGAGGACGTGATACGGCATGGCGTGAAAAAAATCGGAAAGCGGGCCAGGGTAGCGGTGTTCACCGAGCCGGGCGTGACGTTTCCAATCGTGAGGTGATAGCAGGGTATGGCGAAGTTCACCCTTGACAGCAGCCTGCTGACCGGCATCGCGGAAATCGACGGGCAGCACCGGGAGCTGGTAAAGCGGATCGAGGAGCTCGATGTGGCGATTTATAACAATACCGCCAGGGTCCAGATGGTCATGATGATCGAGTACCTCGAGTCATATGTGGGCAGGCATTTCGACGCTGAGGAGGAGATCCTGATGAAAATCGGCTACCCGGATTTCTCCGCCCATTATGAAGAGCATAAGAAATTCCGCGAGTGGTTCAGTCAGGTATTGCGGGAATACAAGGAAAAGGGAGCCGATAACTATCTGGCCATGGATATTAATCGTGAGATCGGGAAATGGTTTGATAATCACCTGATGGTAACCGATGCGGCCTACATTCCTTACCTGAAAAAAGCCGCCGGTTCCTGACGCCGGCGGCGGTCAGCTGCGCGGCTTCAGGCGCTCGATGAACTCCCTGGCGTTGCGCACGTAATGCCCGGCAGCGTGGAGAATCTCGGCAGTCTGCTCGGCCGTTATCGGGCGGACCGCTTTCGCGGGGGAGCCCAGGACGAGCGAGTTGTCCGGGATCACGGTACCTTCCAGCACCAGCGCGCCCGCCCCGACCAGGCAGTTGCTCCCGATGATCGCCCCGTTCAGCACGATGGCGCCCACGCCGATGAGGCTGTCGTCGCCGACGGTGCAGCCGTGGAGCATGGCCTTGTGCGCGACGGTGACGCCCCTGCCGATGAGCAGGTCGTTCCCCTTCTCGCAGTGGAGCACGGCGCAATCCTGAATGTTGGAGCCCTCGCCGATGATGATCGTTCCCTCGTCGGCACGGACCACGGCCCCGAACCAGACGCTTGCGTTCTTCCCGATCCTGACCGAGCCGATCACCGATGCGCTCTCCGCGACGTAGCAGTCGCCCTCGATGATTACGGTCCTTCCGCCCAGGTCGTACAGCATGGTTATTCCCCTTCCCGCGATTTCGCGGCGCCGCTGCCGTTCATGCGCTCGAGCGCGCCGAGCACCGTGTCGTAGTCGTTCGACGCGTTCCAGAAGAGGTAGCCCTTCGCGCCGGAATCGTTGGTCGCCTTTACCTGTGTCATGATGTACTGGCCGTTGTAGTTGGAGACGCGCCAGCGGAACGCCTGGAGCCAGGGACGCACCAGCGCGTTCCTGCCCGCAAGTGCCAGTACCTTCCTGCAGCCTTCGTAAATGAAGTAGTACGGGTTGTCGCCGGGCCGGGCGTATCCGTCGAAGTCGTCGTTGAAGTGCGACGGGTAGAGCATCGGCGATATGATGTCGCAGTGCCGGGCCAGGAGCTCGATCCGCTGCCCGGTCGAACTGATGTCGACCGCCTTGCCCCATGCCACGACCCCGAAAATGTCTATCGACAACCGCGCGTTCCGGGCCCGTATGCTCCGGTGGGCGCGCTCCAGGAAGCGGGTGATGGCCTCGTCCTTTGACATCCTGCCGAAATCGTACGAGAAGGCGGCGTCGCGCGTGCTTGACCCGGTGGGAAAGCGGATATAGTCGAACTGTATCTCGTCGACGCCGGCGTCGGCCAGCTCCAGCGACAGGTCGATGTTGTAGTCCTGTACCTTCCGGCTGGTGGGATCGCACCACTTCTCTTTCGATCCGGGGTTCCAGGCGCCGCCGCCCGCGGTCCTGATGGCAAGGGACGGGTCTTTTTTCCGCAGCAGGTGGTCGTGGAATACGGCGAGGCGGGCCACGGTGTAGAAGCCGTTCTCTTTCAATATGCGGACGAATTTTTCCAGGTTATCGATCGAGCATTTTTCGTTCGTACCGTACCGGACCGCTGCCGGGACGCGGCTCCGGTATGTCAGGTCCCCGCCGATGTCCTTCGCGTCGAACACGATGGTATTGATGCCCAGGGCCCTGTACCGCTCCAGGTTCTTCAGTATCATGCCCGAGCCGACCGAGGTGCCGGTGAAATAGAGGCCCCGCGCGGTAATAAGCGGCGGAAGCGATCGGTTCTTCACGTCCGTAAGGAGACCGGGCAGCGCATTGGGGACCAGGACAGCCGTGCCGGCCGGCACATCTCCGTTTTTCAGGCCGTTGTATTCGCGTATGTCGCCTGCCAGGCGCGAGGCCCGAAGATATTCGGTGTAGCGGACGGCTTCTTCCGCGATCTCGCCAGCACCGGTATCTCCGCCGGCGCGGTAAAGGAGCATGCCGCCGGCCCGGAAGAAGCCGCGGGGCAGGTCACGGTAGGTGTGCAGCCAGCCGCGGTAACGCGCGTGGTCGACGATCGTCAGGGAACCCTCCCCGTAGGGGAACAGGACCTCAGCCGTTTCCAGGTAGGAGCCGATCAGGTAGTCCCGTCCGGTCAGTATCGCCCGGTAATTGACTGCGACCCCCAGCGACAGGGTTGCGGCCGCAAAAACTGCTACTATGATTTGTCTCGTGTATGTATTCATGGCATGCTTCTATATGTACAGGACATAATATAGGCCCCTGTTTATCAATGATTTTTTTTCCCGTGCGGCCGCCGGCGGCGAATCGCGCGATACCGGGCCTGTTTTTTTATTGATTTAAAACAAGCCGGCGTCCATAGTATCTCCGGTTGCATACGACCAATCAATAACGGCGCTTAATGACCACTGAACAGAGGACAACCGGGGGTGCGGGCAGGGGGGCGGTCGATTACATCGGCGCCAGGATCATGACGTCCTGGGCCGGCTTGCGTGATTTCGGCGCGTACGTGGTTTCCATTGCCAGGTCCCTGAAGTCGCTTCGCTTCATCAGAAAAGACGCGATCAACACTATTATCTTCAGCCAGACCCGGTTCACCGGGATCGACGCGCTGCCGTTCGTCACGGTCGTGGCCGTGCTGGTGGGCGGCGTTGTCATTATCCAGAGCATGACCAATCTGCCGAAGATAGGCATTGCCGGGTATTTCGGCAACCTCCTGGTCATTATCATCGTCCGGGAGCTCGGCCCGCTGGTCACGGCCCTCATCGTCGTGAGCCGGTCCGGGACCGCGATGGCGACGGAGATCGCGACGCAGAAGTGGAGCCGCGAGATCCTTTCCCTGGAGATTGCCGGCGTCGACCCGCGTCTCTACATCGTGGTCCCGCGTCTCGTTGCCTTCACGATCTCGATCTTCTGCCTGACCGTCTTTTTCGATATTGCCGCATTCCTGGGCGGGTACCTCATATCCCTCACGACGATATACGTGCCGATGGACGTCTTTTTCCGGGACCTGGCCACGACGTTTTCCCTGAATGACCTTGCCGCGACCCTGATTAAAAGCGTCATCTTCGGGACCCTTATACCCCTCATCAGCTGTTACTACGGGATGATGCCCCGGTCCAAGTTCGAGATACCCATATTCGCGTCCCGCGCGGTGAGCCGGTCGCTCTTCGCTATCATCATACTGAACGTCATCATCTCGGTTTCGTTCTATTTTAACTGGGTGGAGTGAGGCTGTGACGCCGCTGGTCGAGTTCAAAAACGTCTCCTGCGAGGCGCCCGGGTACGAACCGCTTGCCGGGCTGTCGTTCTCGCTGCGCGAGGGGGAAAACGCTGTATTTTTCGGTATCGAGGGGTCCGGCATCAAGACCATCACCCCGCTTCTCCTGGGCGTCGAGGGCCGGTGCGGGGGCGAGATTATGTTCCGCGGGGAACCGGTGGGGGAGCTCGACTACCTGGCAAGGCTGCGCTACCTGAACCGCATCGGGTACCTGCACGGCGATTACGGCCTCCTCTCCAACAAGACGGTCGAACAGAACATATCCCTCCGCCTCGAGTATTATTCCGAGTATTCCCGGGAGGAGATCAGGGCGATCACCACGCGGCTCATGACGGACCTGCGCATCCTGGACCGGCGCGCGGCCCGTCCCGTCGAGCTCACCCGCTCGCAGATTCTCCGGACCGCGTACGCGCGGGCAGTCGCCCACAACCCGGACCTTCTCCTGATCGAATTCGCCCTCATCGACCAGTCCCCGCTCGATATCATTTCGTTCATGGATGTCATGAGGTCCCGGACCGCGAACCCGGAAAAATCGGTGATGTTCATGACTTACGAACCGCAAAAATTTGTTGATTTTGCCGACGCATTTCACATGCTGTATCAGGGCAGGATCGTGTTTTCGGGAACGAGGGACGACTTCTTCCGGTCCGGCAACCCGTTCCTTGCCCAGTACCGGGACGTGTCCCTGCGGGGGCCGATGGATATCAGGTAACCGGATAAAGCCATGATCAGGATCGACAGGAAAAAAATAATCGAATCGATGCGACGGAGCCTGGGCAGGACCGAGTTCAGGGTGGGGCTGTTCGCCATCATACCGGTCGCGCTGATCGTGATGGTCATCCTTGTCAACCTCGGCTATTCCCTGGCGTCGTCCACCATTGACGTGTACGTGAAGGTGAACAGCATCACCTCGCTGCAGAAGGGGACGCCGGTGCAGGTAAAGGGATACCGGCTGGGCCGCGTTGTAGAGATCAGGCCCATCTTCAAGCCGGCGCTCCATTTCCTGGCCACGCTCCGGATACGCAAAGACATCGAGCTGTACGAGGACTGCGCCGCCGTCATCACCAACCAGAACCTGATCGGCGATCCGGTCGTGGAGCTGCGGAACCCGGAGGCGAAGGGCGCCTTCTTACGGGAGGGCGACGTGCTTGAGGGGATCGAATCCGGCAGCATCGAGGACATCATGGCGAAGGTCAACACGCTGCTGACCGAGGCAACGACGATCATGACCCTCTACCGGGAGGTGTCGCAGGAGAGCAGGGGCGACCTCCGCAGGCTGGTGGTCAGCCTGGCTGACAGCGTCGCGAACGTGAACAATGTCATACAGAACTCGCAGAAGGACATCATCGACATCATCGGGAGCATGCGCAAGACCGCGCAGACGCTGGATGAGGTCTCGGCCGAGATTAAAAAGAACCCGATGAAGTTCCTCTTCCAGGGCAAGAAATAGACGGCCCCACCGCACGCCTTATTTTTTCTTGTTAATGTTAACCGCTTCCAGGATACTGTACGGCTGCTTGTTCTGCGATTCGTGGTAGATCCGGATCAGTATCTCCGCGAGGATCCCGATCTGGATAAAGAGCACGCTCAGCACGATGAGGAGCACCGTGAGGAGCAGGAACGGGTTCCTCGACATCGAATGGTTGAGGAACACCTTCATCAGTATAACCGCCGTCCCGCTGAGAACGCTCAGCACGAGCATTATGAAGCCGGTGCCCCCGAACACGTAGATCGGCTTCGTCGAGTATTTCCCCAGGAAGGAGACGGTTATGAGGTCCAGGATAACCTTGAAGGTTCGTATGATCCCGTACTTGGAGCTG
>Ga0116149_1000379_pt1 | contig 58310 bp, 42 predicted proteins | sample AD_UKC057_MetaG_FD_89787 | JGI IMG/M metagenome (GOLD analysis project Ga0116149, IMG submission 89787) | Active sludge microbial communities of municipal wastewater-treating anaerobic digesters from USA - AD_UKC057_MetaG | ecosystem: Engineered > Bioreactor > Anaerobic > Digestate | place: USA...
CCCCATCCTGTGTAAAATCTCTCCTCACGGCAGCTGCCTCCTTTCAAAATTTGAACAACGTTTGGCGACGCAGTTCTTATCTCGAATGGGCACTGCCGTGCCACTCAAAAAAGCGAAAGATATTTTACGTTATCCTTTCCATACTCAGTATCGCAAAAGAATGCTTTGCCAACCGCCCCAACTTTTATGTCTCCCACGGCGGGTGAACCCCTAAATAGGATAAAGATATTTATTTTTACTTTATATTACTCAGTAATGTGGATATTTTAAAGAATTTCATGAAATAAAATTATTAGAACTCTAGAAATCGCTCCAAACAATATCAAGGCCTCTTTTCTTTTGGTAGAGGTTCATTCTAGAAAAGTGTTCTTGTTTATGGGAGTAGTTGGTCAACATTAAAGAAGCTACACTAACGAGATATTTTCCCTTGGAAAAAACTATTGCTTCTCCATTATAAGGGGCTCTTTTCAAAAACCATTCTTTGAACTTCTTTGGGTCCATTTCATTAGAACCCCAAGTTCTTTTTATTTCTTTATCTAAAGAATACCGACTATTGAACCAGTTTTTTAAATTTTCTCTTGCCTTAAAAAAATCCTCTTCAGATGGAAACTTATTTGCTAAGATGCTCATTTCATAAACCGGATAATTAGTCCTCCCCATATACTGAGCCAAAAGCCATTCGTTACACAAAGGAGAACCTCCGATTCTTTTCACTAAATCCCATTTATCAGAGGTTCCTTTTAGAGGGTTCGAATTGAATACCCCTATTAAATTCTTTTCACCCATTTCAGCCAATCTCATCCAACCCAATTCCTCGCCAGATAAAGCAAAATCATCTATGCTTGTGACTGGAATAACTTGTCTTCTTCCTGTTTCGTATTCTCTGGCAATTGCATCAAAGTCGTATTTCTTGAAATCTCTTCCAGCGATTTGAGCATCTACATCAAAATTAGGCGTTAGGGCGCATCCTCCCAAGACTCCACCAGTAGCAACAGCTAATCCTGCCAACCCTGCTTGTTTTAGAAACACTCTTCTTTGAGGATTTTCAATTATGTTTTTGTGTCCTTTTTCCATAAAATCAGTCATATTTTACTCCTTATAAAAGTTACGATTGAACAGTTATGGAGTAACCCCCGTTTCGACCGGACACCTGAGACATGGAAATAAGTCGTAGAAATGTATGTATTCATACAACCACCACGTGCAGGTGTCAATGGGTCCCTCTGAAATCACAGCAGCCGCGTTATTGTCGAGCAGACGGAACAGCCCGAAAGGAGTATCTCGTCCGTAGCTGGTAAATTTGCTGTAACTCCACAAGGCCACCCGGCCCGGCCTTGCGGCGCAGCAGATATCGCTTGCATTTATCCCGTATCGTGATAGCCTGCCCTCAACAGCGGTGATTTAGGGGTTACTTGCTCCGCTATAAAAATGTGCTAAAGGCCGGACATGAAGATCAGGATTCGCAGCCCGTGCCCCCATCGCGGGCTTTTTGCGTTTCAGGACACGTTCAGCGTGTTCCGACGGGATGATTTGGTCCTTGCAGCCGTCGAAAATAAAGGTGCTAAACCCCAGCGGCCCCGCGGCTACGGATTTAGCCCGGGGCTTTTATTTTGAAAGGAGCCTGATATGGCTGTACTCGTTGAGGCGTTTACGGTTGTCACCCGCATCGAGACCATCAGGGCGAAGTACCCAGGCGGGATGGATGCGTTCTACAGGTCCTGCCCCGTGGGGTGCTTCTGCATGGACGACAATATCGTCGGGGTTATCGGGTTCTGTACGCTCCAGGACGCGGATGATTTTGCCGCGAGCCTCCTGGACTTCGGATTCTCCTACTATGTGGACGGGGAGTTCGGGGAGATCGCCGTCCTCGACCAGACCGACGGGCTGGTGGTCCCCTGCCCCTGGCTGGAGTTTGATGGAGTGGAGCTGTTCGGTGGGGAATCGAAGTTATCCATCTGCCGGGCCAAAGGCTGCACATCCGTCGGGACGGCGGTTCCCGTCCGTTGGTACCAGAGGTACGCCGAGGGGCGGCGCTGCCTGGCCATGGACGGCGGGGATCGGGAGAGGCGGATGGTCTTCCTTCGGAGCGAAAACGGCGTGGATTATTTCCGGGACATTCCGACCGGGCAGGAATGCTATTTTGGGAACTTTTACAGAAAGCGCACAGACGCGTAGGAGGGGGTGACCATGAAGGCAAGCAAACCGAGCGGGGAAAGGGAAAGAGAGGGTCGCAGGGCGAAGCGGGAATCTTATGGGAAACCAGAACACGACCTACCTGAAGGGGGTGCGGTGATGGAAGGTTCAAACAACAAGCCGGGGGAAACGGCTACGTCGCATGGAATGAACAGCGAGTCGGCTGAACTGGGGCGGGGGACTCGGCCCATCCCCGGGGGAGGCGTCTTCATCCTGAGGGCCAAGGGCCAGAGTATCGAGGAGTTCAAGAAAATCTGCATCCAGCGCTTCAGGGAAGCGGGGCTTCTGGCCGGCGATCAGAGGCCGGAGAGACCGTCTCCCGGACCGGCTGCCGGAAGCTCGGAAGATGAAAAAACTTGAGGGGCCACTTGGGCCTCGTAAACGCTGACGTCGGGATCCGCCTAGTGGTATGTACTGTCCGAGGCGGAGATCGTTCAAATTTGCTCGGAAAGAGCGTCTCAGCGGCGCCTTGGCGGATTTCTTTTACGGGCGCTCCTCCCCGTTCTGGGAGTCCAGCAGGCTGGAGGTCGTTACCCGACGGCCTCCAGCCTTTTCTTGTCGCGGCCAACTGGAAAAAAAGAATGCTTCCCCGAGCCCCCCGCCACGACCCGGAAACGATAGGTCGGGGGCGGTGGGTCTTTTCTACCGCCTCCGTCTCTGTAACTGATAAGTCCGGGAGAGGAGACCCGAACGACCCTAAGGGGGCGTCCGCACTTATCCTCATCACGGTAAAGCCGTTGCATAAGCGTTCATAAATCTGGACACAGGCATCGTCTCTAAACAGCGAGACTTTGATGCAGAGATTTGATGGTTTCCTCAGCTTCTCGAAGAATCCTTTCGATCAGTTCTTGGCAGCATGGAATGTCGTGGATGCGTCCGGCAACCTGCCCACTTACGGTAAATCCGTCATCGACTCTTCCTTCTGAAAAGGTATGCCGGAATCGGGCACACCCGCAAATAAACTGAAGGGCCGGCATTTGGTAGCGCCTGAATTCAAGTATGATCCGGAGCATCTCCCTTACAGAGATCTTGGATCCTTTTGCATTGTTGATAATACCGGGAATCACCTCCCAGGGACTGGACGGCCAGCCCCGGTAATGTTTGAGCAAAGATCCGGGAATCCCACGGAGGCGAAGACCGTCGATCTTCTGGGTCACGATAGCTTCTTTTTCTGAGGCTCGGATTACAGCGTCTTTCGCACGTGAATGAACGGGACATTCCTGGGTGGCAAAAAACCGGGTTCCCATGGCGATCCCTTCCGCGCCCAATGCCAAGGCGGATGCCAGACCCCGGCCGTCGCAGAATCCCCCCGAGGCGATAACGGGCACCCGCAGGCACTCTGCCGCTTTGGGGATGAGGACGCTACTCGCTATGTGGCCCACATGCCCGCCGCCCTCGAATCCATGAACGATGACTGCATCGGCGCCTTCCTTCTCCATGTACACGGCCTGATCCACGGTTCCCGCCGTCGGCATGAAAACCATCTCGTCCGGCTTTTTAAGCTTCAGCAGTTTGAAGGGATTACCGAGACCATGGCTGAAGACAGGCACCCGCTCCTCCAGGATGACCTGCACGAGTTCGCGGTAGCCGGGCATATAAGGCACGGCGTTGACGCCAAAAGGTCTGTCAGTCAGGGACCGGACTTTTTGGATGTTCTCTCGCAGATCCGATGGGTCCTGGTCGCTGGCTGTCAGAATGCCGAGGCCCCCGGCATTGGACACAGCCGCCGCCAGAGGCACATACGACACGAGACTCATCCCGGCCTGAATGATTGGGTGACGAATTCCCAGAAGTCTGGTCAATCGGGTTATCATAAACCATTCCTGCAGGTATGGATCTCTATCAACTCTGGTTGAAAATACGTCCGTCAGGCGTTTGCCTGAAGTGACTCCCGGATTTCCCGCTTGAGGACCTTACCGAGGGGGTTTCTCGGCAGCGCCGTCATGATCTTGAGGACCTCGGGATACTTGTATTTGGCGATATCCTTCCCGGACAGGAATGTGTTGATTTCCTCAAGTGTCACGGTTTCTCCAGCCTTGGGAACAACGGCGATGCAGATCTTCTCGCCCAGTCGCTGGTCAGGATAGCCGACGGCCGCCACCTCTGCGACCTTCGGGTGGGCGATCACGAGGGTCTCGATCTCTTCCGGGCTGATGTTGACGCCGCCCCGGATGATCAAATCCTTATAGCGGCCCTGGAACAGGTACTTGTCCTTCTTTTCGCCCTCGATGGAGAAAAGGTCGCCCGAACGGAAGTATCCTTCCCTGTCAAATGCTTTCTCCGTGAGTTCAGGTGCTTTATAATATCCGGGGAAAACGGTCGGACCGGCAAAACGAAGCTCTCCTACAACGCCCTTATCCACAATCTCTTTTTCCGTGGCAGGGTCCACGAGCCGCGACCGGAATCCCTTCACCGATTCTGCCGTCCACTCAAGGCCCTTACCGCCGAAACGCGGGAAGTAACTCGCACGATCTTCCGGGTTTGGAAAATCACTTGGACTGCTGTAAAGGCCAACTCCTTCGTTGGATGCGAAGAAATTCACAATACCTATCCCAAAATCATCCTGGTACGTCTTGACCATCCAGGTTGACAACGGGGCAGAGCCAGAGCCGATAACCTTAAGATCTCCCTTGTCCATGGTTGCCCACTGGGGTGACTTTGCAAGTGCATCAAGAAGTGCCGGGGGCGCCAAAGTATAATAGATCTTTTCCTGAGCCAATTGCTGAAGAAAGACAACAAGGTCGAAAGGATGGTGAAATACCATTTTGCCGCCCGTCAGCACCCAGGGAATCAGGACTGCTCCCAAACCCGCCATGTTGATGGTCGGAAACAGGGAGAGATACACGCACTCTTGATCGGGCAGGAAGGATTGAACCGCGCCCCGGCTGATGGCGATCCAATGGTTGTGGCTCCGTGGAACCGCCTTCGGTGTGGCCTCCGTTCCCGAGGTCCAACAGAGTGTAAAGACATCGTTGGCCCCCGGCTGACACCCAGTTAAGACAGCAGCATCCCCCGCATCCGCCGATAAGATGTCGGACATTCGCAGGGCCCCGGGACATACGCCGGAACTGACCGTGATGTAATGTTTCAGAGAGCGATTCTCACCGATGCTCTTGCGGGCCAAATCAATGTGATCGACTCCCAGGAGGTTATGAGAAGAAACGAATATTTTCGCGCCGGTGAGATCAACGGCATGAATGATCTCATGGGCGCGCCACTGGACCGGGATCGGGCTCACGATGGCCCCCGCCCTGGAAGCGGCGAAAATCGTGAGCGTCAGTTCAACTATATTCGGAAGCTGGACAATAATGACATCGTCTTTTTGAATCCCCAATTCTATGAATTTCAAAGCAATCCTATCGATAGCCTGGATCATCTTTCCATAGGTCATTCGCGTTGGTTCCAAGTCCACCAGGTTTTTCTTGTTGTAGGGATCAATCAAGGCCTCCCGGTCGGGAATGGAGACCGCACGAGTGTAAAGCTTCTCGACGATCGTTTCTGTTCCCCACCATCCTTTGTCTGTGTATTCACTAATGCGTTCTTCAGAATCCAGAATCATGGTTTTCCCCCCCCTTTCGTTTTCTACCGATGTCTTGGATTTTGGCAGGAACAGGATCCGTCATCGATGGTACGGCGGCATCACTTTTTCCACATAATTTTTGCCGCTTATGGCTTCGGCGCAAAGGAGACCCGAATATACCGCTGCGTCCATACCGCTTCCCCATGTCTTCGCGCCGTACCCATCACCGGCGAAGAAAACCCCCTCCAAACCGGGCTGTGTCGTGTCGGGACGTCGCTCACCCGGGGGTGGCCAATCACCGAAGCCCTTGTCGGAGCAGGTCCAGATCTCCCAGAGAGTATCCTCTTTCATTTTCGGAAAGGTTTTGTGGAAGATGTTCCGGGAGGTATCGATGACGTGGTGCACCTTGGCCCTGTCTCGAAGTTCTCCCTCTGTCAGGGCGATGGAGTAGCCGATGGTATACATCCCTTCCGGGGCAAGAGACGGTTCGAAATTGCTGGGCATGATCGAAACGATGTCCACATCGCCGATGTACCCCTCTTCGGCCTTCAGAATGGATGGAGTCAGAAGCCAGGATTTGCTATCAATCCCAGCATCCGCCAAGACGTCGCTCTTGAGGCCCACATAGCCCGTCAGCATGCCCACGCTGAAGTAATCCCTGTCCACTCTTTCCGTCAGCGCCGTCGGAAACCGGTTTTTGGGCAGGAATGGCCAGATTTTTCGAATCGGGACCGTGCAGACGATATTGTCTGCCTGGACCGTAATCTCGCCTTCGGGGGTTCGTGCCCGTATGCCGATCGCCCGGTTTCCGTTAAAAAGAACCTCTGATACGCCGGTGTCAGTCCGGATGATCCCTCCGCCTTCCACAACCTTCTCGGCGATCCGCTCACCGATGTACACAAAGCCCGGTGCGGGCACGATTCCGGTAGAGCCGCTGATGAGGTTCATACCAATGTCTACAGCGGTACGCATGAAGCGGATGAAATCCCCTGCCGGAATCATGTCGGGCTCGCCCATGACCATATGGATGGACGCGAGCGCGGCGAGAAACTCGTAGACTTTTCTGTCCTTGGTCCGCTCGTTAAGCCACTGCCCGAAGGAGATCTGATCCCACTGCTCAAGTACCTCTGGGGGAGATATAACCATCTCCCTCAGCAGTTTCTTGGTCGTCCGGTTTGATTCCTCCGGCATCCAGCCGTAGGAACTGCCCTTCTCCATGGGATATAGCTTGTTCGTATCCGGATCGAGGACGGAAAATCCCTTGTTTCCGGGAAGGGGGATGGTCTTCTGAAGATAATCCAGAAGAAATCCGACCCGACCTCGATTTCCCCAAAAGGTTGCATGGCCTCCCGCCTCGAAGGTGAACCCGTTCAACAGTCCCTTGTCCATTATGGTTTCCAAGTCCGGTTCTGAAAATGTCACCCATGCATAGACGGAAGCCATGGTCTGATTGAACTCTTTCACGCCTAGCTCACGCCCCTGGAGGAGCAAGCGATTTCCCTTCCCCTGAAAGGAAACGAGGCGCCCACCGACATACTTTTCTTTCTCAAAGATCAGAACTTTCTGGTGTTCCTCCGCCGCCAGAAGTGCCCCTACCGTGAGGCCCGCCAATCCTGCTCCGATAATGATCGTATCGAATTTTTCCATTGTTCATTCTCCTTTAAGGGTACGCACGGGAGAGGTGGATTCCGCATGGAGTACCGTCGTCATTTCAGCCCCCATGAGTCCGTCAGGTAATTAATCCTGCCACATTGAGGACAAGACCGCCAAGATTGCTTTCTCCGCCCCAATCGGCTCACAAGCTGGCCAGCTAGCGGTACGAAATTTGAAAAATCCATCCCCTGCTGTTCCGCCGAAGTTTCCTTTGCGGTCATCACTCCCGTGGTCGCCTGTGCATGAGAAAATTCATGTCTAGAGACATGACCTTCTCATCTCGCTGGTTGCGCACTTCGTAATGCCAGACCTGCAGTCCTTGAGTCGGCTTGCCCGTTTCCTTTTTTTCCTTCACGGTGATGTGAACCGTGATCGTATCGCCCATTTTGACGGGGACGAACATCCGCATGTTGTCCGCGCCCATCCAGGCGAGTACGGCCCCGCCTTCGATTTTAGCCTGCGCAGCGAGCCCCACCGCGAGCCCGAAAATCAGTGGGCCGTGGGCGATCCGCCCCTTGAATACGGTCTTCTGGGCATAGACCTCGTCGGTGTGAAGAGGATAAAAATCCATTGTGAGGCCCGCCCAGTTCACCACGTGGGTCTCCGTGACCGTGATCGATGGGGTCTGAACATGGAACCCCGGATCAAAATCTTCCCAGTATTTTTCAGGCATTCGCTCTCTCCTTTCCCGGTCCGCTCATTTCACCATAGGTTGGAACATGGGTAGTTTGAAGTCGCCGCCGCGCTGCTCGAAGATGACCTCCACGGGCATATCGCAGCGGACCTCCTCGGGCTTGCAGCCGACAATGTTGCTCAGCATCTGCACCCCTTCCTCCAAGCGGATGATGGCCACAACGTAAGGAACGTCATCAAGGAAGGGCGAAGGTGGATTATTGAGGACGACCGTATAGGAATAAACGGTTCCCTTTCCCGAGGCTCGCTCCCAGGTTAGGTTGTCCGAATGACAGTGGGGGCAGAAGAGCCGGGGATAAAAAATGAACCGGTCGCAGTCGGTACACTTCTGGAGGATCAGTTGATCCTCCCAGGCGGCGTCCCAGAAAGGGCGGGCAACAGGATTTACGACGGGAGAGGGTTTCTTCGGTTTTTCCATTTTTTCCTCCTTGTTCCTAAGGAATTTCCGTTCCCAGGATGGTCACCTGGGAATCCATGTAGGTGCCGCCCGTTCCTGTTTCCACCGCGAACCGGGCCCGCGGCACCTGCCTCTCGCCCGCCTTTCCCATCAGCTGGCGCGCCGCCTCCACCACCAGGGCCACGCCACCGCCGGCGCCCGTGTGGCCCTGGGACAGCATGCCACCATTCGTTGTCGTGGGCTTCGGTCCGCCCGGCCAGGTGTCTCCCCTAAGGAAGACCTCGCCTCCCTGCCCCCGCTCGGCGAAGCCCAGTTCTTCGAAAGCGATGAGCTGAAATATGGGATAGGAGTCATAGATCTCCGCTACGTCGATATCCTTCGGTGTCAGGCCTGCCTCCGCAAAGGCCTCCCTAGCAGCGTCGGCCCAGCCGTAGCGCGTGATATCTGGTTCCTGAGAAAACACAAAGTGGGTCACCCGGGAGCTTTCCCCGAGAACATAAACTGGACGTTCCGTCAGGTCCCGGGCCCGTTCCGCCGATGTAACGATGAAGGCTGATCCTCCGTCGAAAAGCATGTTGGACTGCTTGGCTCTCAGAGGTGTGGACAGGATCTTCGATTTTAACACCTCTTCTATGTTGAGGGGATTCCTGAAGAAAGCGTTCGGATTGAGCTCGGCCCACTTGCGGTTTGATACACAGACGGCGGCAAGAGCCTCGTCGGAAGTGCCAGTCTCATGTTGATAGCGGGTAGTCGCCAAGGCAGCGATAGTAGAGTAATGCTGACCGTAAGGGACTTCCCACTCTTGGGAGATCCCGGCCGTAGAGAAGAGATCGATGACTCCCTGGCTGGTAGGAACACCAGTCCCCAATTTTTCCATATGGGCACAGAGGACGCATTTCGCCACTCCACTGTTGACAAGGCTTGCCGCCGTTTTCAGCATGCAACTGCCGCTGGCGCCCCCGGCAAAGACAAGTTCATTGGTCTTCACCCCTTTCAGGCCAAGTTCCTCAACAAACCGGCATGTTACCAGATCGTTATTGACGCCGTTGTTGTACACGACACCAGTCGGTATGACAAAATCGATCTCATCCTTTTTCAAACCCGCATCCTGAATGGCCTGACGGGCCGCCATCATGCCGAATGAGATACATGCTTTGTCGGGGTGCCTGCCTGTTGGTACTTCTCCGATCCCGACAATTGCTGCTTTCCCTTTAAGACTGTTCATCGAAACCTCCTCAACCCGATTATTCGGCGAACTCTCACCGGGCTGCCTTTCTTCCCGCAAAAAGGAGAGATCTGCGTCCCTTTTGTGAAGATACCCGGGGAGTGTTGACCGTATCGATTGCTAGGATAGCTGAAGCAAATCTCCAATCCGGCCTTTCAACCCATCGGATGTTCCTCCTATGAAATTCAGCCCCGCCGCATCGCGGACATGGCGCTGAGCATCGTACTCCATGGTGTAACCATAACCACCCAGCACCTGTAAGCCATCCAAGGAAGCACTCCTCGCCGTCTCCTGGGCCAAGCATTTGGCCATGGCCGCCTCAAGGACAAAGGATTCTCCATGATCCGCCAGCCATGCTGCTTTCCCAACCATGAGCCGCGCTGCCTCGATCATATAGAAATTGCGGGAGAAAAGATGCCGAATGGCCATGAAACGGCCGATGGGCTGACTGAACTGGATCCGCTGCTTTGCATGCTCAAGCGCATAATCGAAGGCAGCACGGGCAATGCCTACCCCTTGGGCGGCAGCCTGCAAGGCCAAGAGCCCAAGAACACATGATCGGAGCTCCCAGCCGTTGCCGAAGGCCTCAGCACCGCCAAGGATATCCTCGTCCGATACTTTGAAGCTGTCGAGCCTTATCCTGCCGATTGCCGATCCATGATAACCAAGGCATTCCGTAGGAGTGACGCCAATTCCTTCCTCACCAGATCTGATGCAAAACATCGTAAGATGGCCTTCCCCCGTCCGGGCCAAAACGAGGAAGAGATCAGCCTGGCATGCCACTGGTACGGCAGCTGTTTCACCGGAAATCAGGAATCCTTTGTTCTTCTTCACCGCTTCCGGGCCAACAACGCAGTTCCCCGCACCGGCGTCCGGGTTATCCATGACGGGGGCAACCATACACTCGCCAGCGGCGCACGCAGGCAGAAAGCGCTTCTTTTGTTCGTCGCTTCCCCAGGCACTGAAGATCTCCCCGCCGTAGATCGCGGATCCCGCATAGAGAGCAGCCAAAGCCGGTGATGCATAGGCCAGTTCCTCCGTTACGATGCAGGCCCCCTTCACGTTGCGGCCCTGACCGCCATAGGCCTCTGGAACCAGGATTTCGCAGAGCCCCAGTGCAGCCAGTTCCGCGAGCGCAGAACCAGGTACGGCATCCTCCTCGTCCCAGCGACGGGCCACTTCGCGGGAACAATTCTTTTTTGCCCATCCCTGGACCGCATCGCGGATCATCGCATTCTCGGCATTGTTCTCACGTTCCATTTTTCTCTCCTCGTCCAGCGACTGCTCAGAGGCCAAGAGTCTTGGCCACGATGTTCTTCTGGACCTGTGTCGTTCCTCCGCCTATAGTCAGGATCAAGACATCTCGCAGATGCCGCTGAACATCGCACTCCATTGAGTATCCAGAACTTCCCAAAACATCCAAAGCCGTGACGGCTATTTTCTTGGCCGTCTCGGTGCAGAAGTACTTCGACATGGATGTCTCACGGACACATTCGATGTGCTGGGTCTCCATCCAGGCGGCATGGTAGGCGAGCTGTCTGGCGGCCTCCAACTCCGTGGCCATTTCGACGACTCGGTGCTTCACGTCCTGGAGGCTGCTGTCCGATACTCCGCCGGCCTCCCGTTCCTTGAGAGCAGCAATGACGTTCTCCATGGTCGCCTCGGCAATGCCGATCGCACAGGCTGAGAGGGCCAGCCGCTCACCATTCAGAAGGCGCACCATCTGTACCCAACCCTGGTTCAATCCTTCCTCGCCACCAAGGATGCTGGATGGTGGCACCCGGACATCGTCCAAGTAGATCTCGGCGGTGTCGGAGCCGTGGTAACCCAGCTTGTGTATTGCCCGGGTACTGAATCCGGGGCTTCTTGTATCCACGACAAAGCTCGTAATCCCCTTGAACCGGGACGGTGCCGTGCGCGTGAAAGTGATCATGTAGTCCGCAACAGTGCCGCCCGTTATGAACATCTTGCTGCCGTTGATGACGTAGGCGTCTCCCTTGAGTTCGGCCCGTGTCCTGATATTGGCGGCATCCGATCCAGCTTCCGGCTCAGTCAGGCCAAATGCGAATAGGAGTTCCCCTTTAGCCAACCGGGGTAAAAAATTCCGCCGCTGTTCATCATTGCCGTTTGCCCAGATGATGTTGCTCCCGTATAGAACGATGTTTCCGAAGGCCCAAGTCAGAGCCGGGCAGGCCCGGGACAGCTCTTCGCAGAGGATCATTACCTCGATTTCCCCTCCCCCCTCTCCGCCATACTTTTTCGGGACGTTGACCGCCGTCAACCCCTGTTCCGCCAGTTTTCGTATGATTTTGAAGGGAAATTCGTCCTTCCGGTCGATCTCCCTAGCCACCTCCCGGGGAATTTCTGTCTTCACAAAGAAACGGATCCGCTCGCGCAGCTCGCACTGGTCCTTTGTCAATTTGTGATCCATGTTTTCCTCTCTTCGATAACTGACCGGCATCCGGCCGGCCGCGGATGCCGATTCCCCGCAGGGTTCCGCGACAGCCAATTTTTCCGTCGCTCTCAGAAGAATGCACCGCCGTTCATGACCAAGATATGACCGGTCATGTAATTTGCGGCTCCAGACGCGAGGAAGAGGGCCGTTTGGGCGATCTCTCTGGCCGTAGCCACGCGCTTCAGGGGGACATTCCGGTACTCCTGTTCCATGAGTTTATCATTCGACCACAGGGCCCTGCTGAATCCCGTCGACACGATCCTGGGGGCGATGGCGTTTACGCGGATGTTGTACGGCCCCAGCTCCAGGGCTAGCGTCTTGGTCAGCATATTGATTCCGGCCTTGCTGATGCAGTAGGGACCGAGTCCTTCAGCGGGGCTGACACCGGCCGCAGACGAAACGTTGATGATAACGCCGTTTTTCTGCGTCATCATGATCCGGCCAACAAGCTGACTCAGCAGGAAATATCCCTTCAGGTTCGTTTCCATGATCTGGTCGAACAGCTTTTCGTCCGCTTCTATTAGGGAGCCCATGCCCGGATTGGTGGCAGCGTTGTTGACGAGGATGTCGATCCGACCGAAGGTTTCCATGACTTTTTCAACCAGTACCCTCAGGTCTTCCGGCCGCCTGACGTGGGCCGAAACGGTTAAGGCAGGCCTCCCTAGCGCCCGGATTTTATTTGCCACCGCTTCAAGGTCTGGAAGCTTCCGACTGGCAATGGCGACGGCCGCACCCGCATCGGCAAATGTCAGGGCGGTTTCCATTCCGATGCCCCGGCTCCCACCCGTGATCAGGGCGACTTTGCCTTCTAATGAAAGAAATGATGCATCCATTGCCGATTTCTTTTTCCCCGGATGTTGCCGTCATGTCTCGGCCAGTTCTTCCACCAGTTTTTTGCAGTCGGCGATCACCCTGCGCCCTTCCATGAAAATGGTCATCCGCTCCGCCATGGGTGACCCTTCCCCGTGGAGACAAACGGTTTCCCGCTCAGCTTCCAGCAGACGGCGTATGAGATCCAGAATTCGCAGGCGCTTTTCAGCTTTGATGCCCTTTTTGCCAACCAAGTATTTGTCGATGGCACCCTTTAATTCGGGAAGCATGTAATCCAGGTGGGTCGGGGCCGTCACCAGTATCCCCCCTGCCAGATCCTGGATGTTCTTTACGATCTCGTGATAGCCATGGGCAAAATGGTATTTAGCGATGTTCGTGGTCACCGGGTTAGGAACGGCCATATCGCCATGCATGATGAAATCTAAGCAAGCCGTCTTTGACAGGGACTTGAGGGTCTCCAAGTAGATGAGGATGTCCGTCAGCTTCTCCCTGATATGCGGCGTGTCAGCGACACCGTTGTACTCCGCTATGGCGGCGGCCACTCCCAGGAGTTGCTCACTCATTGGAATCCTGTACGCACAGCCCGTCCGTCGGTGCATCAGGGCGAAGTTGTAAACCATGGTTGCCGCGAGTTTCCACTCGCCGCACAGAAAGACCCGCTCCCACGGAACGAAGACATCGTCAAAAATTATTAATGAATCGGTGTGTATCCGGTAGGGTCGGGACTTTGGGAACTCCAGGTTGCTATATCGGGACGGAAACGGCCGGCAGACCTGCGTCAGGCCCCTCGAACTGGCAGGGATGGCAAAGGCTACTGCATAGTCGCGGTCAGCCTCCGACATAGCACGGCACGGAACGACGAGGATCTCATTGGCATAGGCTGCCCCAGTAATGTGCATTTTGGCTCCACGGACAATGATTCCCTTCTCGTTTTTCTCCACCACCCGGAGGTAGAAGTCGGGGTGCTCCTGGCCCGGATCGGAGGGACGTAGCAACCTGTCCCCCTTGACATCTGTCACGGCCGCGCAGGTAGCAAGATCGTTCTTTTTCAGATATGTGCGGTAATTTTCGACCCGCTCGACATAATCCCGGTTCCCCGTCATCCCGGCGGTGATGCTGTAGGCGTTGAGAGCGTCCGCGCCGATGTCATGTGAAAAGGGAATCATGCCATCGCCCAGGCTGGTGGAGGTGACGATCAGTTCGTGGGCCTTGAGAAGATCTTCGGCATTCCTGGGTTTATAGTAGTAACGGCTGATCCGTTCCCCCAAGTCTGGATCATGCACCGTAGCCAAATCATGGAATTTCGGTTCTTCTGCAATCTGGAAATCGATCGCCATGGTTTCGGCGCATACCTTGAGGTCAGGGTGGGTTGCCACGTTCTCCACTCGCTCCCCTTTATAATATACGACCCGACCATCGTTGAGACTTTCCAGATATTGTTCGGCTGTCATCAGGCCCATCCTGTCCGTCTCCTTCCATTCATTGATGAAAAGCAATTCCTGTCGGCTGGCTCAAGCATCCGCTATCACCCCGTTGAAATATCCTGAACTGCCGGCAAAGGAGGGTTTGCTTATTGATTGTACTTTTGCAATTGGGGTGCCAGGGTTTCTTTTCTGATTAACTAAACAATATTGAGTTCTTGGAAATATTAAAACACATTGAGCAGACTTTCCTCATGAAATATTGCGACCACCTCGCAATATTTCGTGAGCTTGGCTTGACAAAGCCGGGGGTCAGGCTATATGGAGGGTGTGAATGATCTTGCTCAACCATAGAAATGCATTTTCAAGGATGCTGCCATGATCTCGCCCAAGGACTCTGCCCTATTTTCAAAATCGAATGAGTTGATCCGAGACCACATTCTGCAGGTGTCCTCGCTCTTCGAGGGCGAATTTACCCTGGACTGGCTGGTGGAGCTGACCGAGCTCAAGGCCCATCGAATCCTGGCTGAACTGCAGCAGGAGCTAAAGAAAAAGACTCTGGCTTCTCCCAGCCCCGGAATTTATTTCTTCCCATCGTCAGCGGACCGGGAGCGCATCAAGAAGCACCTTTCCTTTACGGACACCAACGTATTGCATGGCCGAATCGCCAACCTCCTCATCCGGGATCTGCCGGAAGAAGACGGCAAGCTTCTTTCCGTCTCTCGCCACCTGCTCCATATCCTGAATGACGTCGAGTACTGTAGGGTACTGACACGGGCCGGCAACATCTACCGTAATTCTTTCCGTAACGAGCAAGCGCTGCATTGCTATACGAAAGTTCTGAAAGATCTGGCGGAATGTGACAGCGAAGAGGCGGACCGCTTGTTTACCGAAACGGCCATTCAGTATTCCAAGATCTCCACGGCAAGGCATGAAACGACCCTCGTTCTCGACACCCTCCATGATGCCCTGAAGAGAGCCAAACGGCGTGATGACAGAAATTCCCAATCTCTTTTGGAGATGCACATCGCCAAAAACGAGTGGCTCCGGTCGCGGTACAGCCAGGCCCTGTCGCATTTCAAACGCGGCTGGGCCATGACAAAAACCCTGGACGACCCTAAGGTCCTGCGCTCCGCCTCATCGTTCGGAACCATCTTTCTCTACTGGCAGGGACGGTTCCGTGAAGCCGTTGAAAGCTATGTCAAGTCCCTGCCTGAAGTGGAGAGATTCCCCCATGCCCAATTCCCCCTTCTGGCAGCCATCACAGTGGGTTACTGTTATGCCCAGACCGGCCAGATGACCCAGGGGCTCGGGATGCTGGACGCCATCCGGACCCACTGCCTGGAGAGGGGGGACCGCTACTTGGCCTGCCAGGCCATCGGCAACATCGGCGAGGTCATGCTCATTATGCGTCGCATCGACGAGGCCCAGTACTACCTGGAACATGCCGTGGAGATGGCCGCAGAGGCCCAGAATCGCTGGGTCTGGATCATGTGCCATGCAGCCCTGGCGTTCGTATGTCTCTGCAACGGGGAATCGGATCGTGCCACCCAATATTTTCGTGAGTTTCTCAGGCACAGCCGGAAAGTGGAGGCCGTCGTCCACCCTTATCCGTATCGCCTAGCCATGAGCCATGCCATGAGTCTCGGCCAAATACCAGCGGTAGAAGGACTTTCTCTCGAAGCGGAGATCGAGCGTTCGCTCCAGTCTAACAATGTCTTCCTGAAAGGCATTGCCTATCGATACCAAGCCCTCCTGCGGATACAAGAGCGCACCCCGGCGGAAGCGATTCTCCATTCCTTCCAGCAGTCGATCCAGAAGCTAAACGAGGCAGGCCATCCGGTCGAACTGGCAAGAACGCGGATGGAACTGGCTCACTATTTTCTCTCCGTGGGGAAACAAGAGAAAGCGATGGACCAGCGCCTTGAGGTCTCGAAGGCCCTGTCGTCCATGAACGAGGTCCTCATTCCGAACGACCTGCGGGGCCTTATTGAGCGGCCCCCGAGGGATGAGCATGTGCTCAAGGAAATTTTGGAGCTCGGAAGGCAGGTCGTGAATATTCGAGATAACAACGAGTTGATGCAGCGCATCATCTCGATGGTAAACCGCGTGACCGGGGCGGAACGGGGAGCCATGTTCCTTTTCGACGGAGCACCGGCCGAAGGGAAAAAGCTTTGCCTCCGGGCATCTAAGAACCTGACGCCATCGGATGTGACCCATCCCTCCTTCGGCGTCTCCAACCGACTCATCGAGGAGGTGGCGAAAACGGGAGAGGGAAGCCTCCTGGGGGCTGATACGGACGATGCCTCTCTCCTTATCTCCCAGGGTGTCATCCGCTCCATGGTGTGTGTCCCTATGGTACTCCACGACCAAGTGATAGGCGTCCTGTACCATGACAACCGGCTGTTGAGCAGCGCCTTCCGGAAATCAGATCTGGAGCTCCTGGCTTATTTTGCGGCCCTAGCAGCAATCGCCATCGACAACGCCAGGGCTTACGAAGAAATCAGAAGCCTCAATAGAAAGCTCAATGAGGAGAAGAAGTATTTCGAGGAGGAGCACCTTACTCACCTGCACTTCGATGATATCGTCGGGCAGAGCCCCGCAATGCAGCAGGTCCTGATGCAGATCAACCAGGTGGCGGAAACTAACGCATCGGTTCTGATCACGGGTGAAACGGGCGTGGGCAAGGAACTCGTGGCGAGGGCTATTCACCGCCTGAGTCCCCGGAAGGACCGGCCCTTCATAAGCGTCCAGCTCAGCTCGCTCCCGGACAGCCTCATTCCCAGCGAGTTGTTCGGCCATGAGAAGGGTGCGTACACCGGGGCCACCCAACGGAGAATAGGTCGTTTCGAATTGGCCGACGGAGGAACTCTTTTCCTGGATGAGATCGGCGACATCCCCGCTGAAATTCAGGTGCGGCTCCTACGGGTCCTGCAGAACCGTGAGTTCGAGCGGATCGGCGGAGCGGAGCACCTCACCTCCGACTTCCGTCTGATCACCGCCACGAATCGCGACCTGGAACAGTTGGTCCGCACAGGCACGTTCCGGGCGGATCTCTACTACCGCCTCAAAGTCTTCCCCATTCACGTCCCTCCCCTGAGGGAGCGTGAGGGGGACGTGCCGCTTCTAGCAAAACACTTCCTGCAAATCCAGTCCAACAGGACCGGGAAAAGGATCGATTCCATTTCCGACGAGGACATGAAACGGCTGAACTCGTACGAATGGCCCGGCAACGTCCGGGAATTGGAAAATCTCGTGGAACGGGGGGTCATACTGAGCACAAATAACCGTTTCCACATGCCCCGCCTTGAGTCTGCAGCCGCGGGTACGGCTGAACCGGCGGTGTACACTGGGAGGCTGACGCTCGCCGACAACGAACGGTGCCACATCTTGAGAACCCTTGAAGAAACTGGATGGAAGATATCTGGGCCTGGAGGGGCCGCTGAGGTTCTCAACCTCCATCCTTCTACGCTTTCCTTTCGGATGAAGAAACTTGGAATCAGCAGACAGAAGAAATCCACCCTTTCCGAGTTAGCCGTCAGTCCTACCGATCCGCCGCTACGTTTCAGATATCAGTAAAAGGTTCAAGCCTCTCCGCAATCTAATGCATTCCTCAGATTGACGCTTGAGCATGGCCGCTGTAGAGGTTGACTCCGATTTCAACTCGACTGTTTCACCATATTAATCCAAACATGCTTACTGAGCCCCGGTTCCACTGGAAAAAGAAAGGCCGGGGGCGTTGGTTCCTCCCTACCTACCCCACTTCCGTAACTCATAAGTCCGGGGAAAAGGACCCAAACGACGCCAAGGGGCCGTCCGCAGTAACCCTCATGGCGAGAAACTTATCCCAGAAAATGTCCAGAAGCCTGGATATAGGTTGAAGTGCCTGCCGGCCGCGATTATTTCAGGTGGACCATTTGGGACTCGCTGCTTTTCCCCAGGATCACCAATACAACGCCTGCGCCTGATGGCCCGTGAACCCAACGGGTCCCCCGTCATATTCGTGGGTAGGATTGTGAGGGGCCGCCGCACCCAAAAGGGCGGCTCCTCTCGCATCTCTAGCGGCATTGATTTCTGATGCAAAATCGTCCATAGATATTCCAAGGTAGAGGTACATCCTGGGAGGGGATTGTGCCGCATCGCTCGGATTCGGAGGATGAATATGCCGCGGGAGCAAATAAACGGAACGATTCTCAACTACCGGCTTGACGGACCCGCGGGCGGGGAAACAGTGATGTTGTCCAATTCGCTGGCGGCGAACCTGGACATGTGGAAGTTTCAAGTGCCCCCCCTGACGGATGCAGGCTACCGGGTGCTTCGCTATGACGGTCGCGGCCACGGGCAGTCCGCTTCATCGCCCGGGCCTTATTCCATGGAGATGCTGACGGCGGACGCCGTAGGTTTGGTCGACTTTCTCGGGCTGGAAAAGGTCCATTTCTGCGGCATTTCGCTGGGCGGGATGGTCGGCCAGATGTTGGGCGCGTACCATGGAGATCGCCTGTCCTCCCTGATCCTCTGCGCCACGGCATCCTACATGCCGTTTCCCGAGATATGGGATGAGCGTATCGAGGCGATCCGGCGGGGCGGAATGGCGGCATTGGTCGATGCCACCATCGGTCGCTGGTTCACTCAAGACGGCCAGCAACGCCTCCAACCGGAGATCAATGAAATCCGAACGGCGATCCTGAATACGTCCGTGGACGGATACTGCGGATGCGGCTGGGCGATTCGGGAGATGGACTTGCGTGAGGCCATCCGCAACATCTCTGCCCGAACGCTCATCATCGTCGGCGATCAGGACCAGGGTACACCCGTGTCGGAGGCTGAATTCATCGGGGAGCGGATCGTGTCATCCGTGGTCAGGGTCATTCCCGGCGCCGCCCATCTTGTGAATGTGGAACAGGCCGACCGCTTCAATGCCGCCGTTTTGGAGTTTCTGGATCAACCATGAACATAAGACTTGCCGAGGGTCTTTGGAACCTTTTGAAACAGATGCGACCGTTCTTGAGGAAATCAACTTCAGTTTTCTCGGGTCGTACCGGGTGGCGGGCATGGGTGAACCCGTCCTGGGGAAGATGGAGCGCACCCACAAGCTTCTGCGACGGCGGCGAGCATGGACCGCGCGCTGGCCTTCATCGAGGCGTCTCTCCCGGTCGGTGTCGCCGTTCAATGCATGGAAGGCCGCGGACGAACGGGCACGGTTCTCTGCGCGTGGCTTGCCCGGCAGGAATCCCTCGAAACGGAACAGGCGATCCGACGGATCCATAAATTGCGCCGCCGGACGGTATTGACGCCCCCGCAACGGATGTTCCTCTGGCACTACCTTTCTGCCGATGCCGTCCCTTCAGAAAAGTGGCCGGTCCTGTGAAATAATCTGATTGAAAATGGAGACTTACGGCTTCACCGGCACCTAAAATTTCGCTTGCATTTTCCCCGTATCGTGATAGCCTGTCCTCAACAGCGGTGATTTAGGGGTTACTTGCTCCGCTATAAAAATGTGCTAAAGGCCGGACATGAAGATCAGGATTCGAAGCCCGTGCCCCCCAGCGCGGGCTTTTTGAGTTTCAGGACATGCCCAGCGTGTCCCGACGGGATGATTTGGTCCTTGCAGCCGTCGAAAATAAAGGTGCTAAACCCCAGTAACCCCATGGTGCGTTTAGCCGTGGGGTTTTTTGTTGGAGAAAGAGAGAAGAGCAGTGGAACCATCGGACATGAAGCACGAATGTTATGAATGCGGCGAGGCCATCATGGATGGCGACAGCTGCACGACCCGGGTGGTTTACGACAGCCCATGGGGCAAACCTAAAACCATTTACCTGCATGCAGGCAATGAGATCCGGGACGACTACCGGATCCCCTGCGAACAGGCCCTGTACGACGAGCGCTGGGCCGACTTCCGGTATTTCGAATGCCCCTCCTGTAAAAGAACTATCAGCCGCCAGTGCCGAACCAACGGCTGGCATACCTATTGGCGGGAATACCGGGGCCGACAGATCTGCCTCAGCTGCTACCAGAACATCATCCTGAAGAAGGGCGTAACCCGAAGCTCTCTGCGGGAAGGCCGGATCGAGGGGATGTTCTTCGACCGGGAGGATCTATACCAGGCCGGTTTCGAGCCGGTGGACGGTCTGCATTACAGCCATATCAGGACCGGATCTGATGCACGCCGGTATTGTGATGCGGCCCTGGCGCTGATCAGGAGGGGCCGTATTGTTGTGACAGACTACGAGCGGATGGCTGTCGGCGGCCTGGAGGGTTACGTCTCCCTGTGGGCGAAGCCCGGAAAGGGGGATCGCCATGAGATACGCGTATCGCATTGAGACCAGAAAGGTCCGCGAGAAGGATTTCCCCTACAGCGGCCAGCGCCTGTCATGCACCTCTGATGCCCTGGCCTTCGCCAGATCGCTCCGGGAATCAGATATTGAGAAGTTTCTCTGCCTGCACCTCGACGCCCGGAACAAGCTCAATTGCATCCAGGTCATCAACGGGACGCACAACCAGGCCGTCGTCTATCCGCGGGAGATCATCCGGCATTCCCTGCTGTCGGGGTCTTCGGGGATGATCCTCGTCCACAACCACCCGTCCGGCGGCATCACCCCCTCGGAAGCGGATATCCGCCTGACGACAATAATTGCCGAGATGGCCAAGAATCTCGGCGTGCTGGTCCACGATCATATCATCCTGGGGGAGGGAGAGTCCTTCTTCAGCTTCCGGGAATCGGGGATCATGCCCTGCTGATGACACAACGATGGGGGGCGTATGCCCCCCTTGATAACCGAAAGGAGCTTGATATGGCTGTACTCGTTGAGGCGTTTACGGTTGTCGCCCGCATTGAAACCATCAGAGCGAAGTACCCCGGCGGGATGGATGCGTTCTACAGGTCCTGTCCCGAGGGGTGCTTCTGCATGGACCACAATATTGTCGGGGTCATCGGGTTCTGTACGCTCCAGGACGCGGATGATTTCGCCGCGAGCCTCCTGGACTTCGGATTCTCCTACTTTGTTGAAGGCCAGTTCGGGGAGATCGCCGTCCTCGACCAGACCGACGGGCTGGTGGTCCCCTGCCCCTGGCTGGAGCTTGATGGTGTGGAGCTGTTCGGTGGGGAATCGAAGTTATCCGTCTGCCGGGCCAGGGGCGGTACATCCGTCGGGACGGCGGTTCCCATCCGGTGGTACCAGAGGTACACCGAGGGGCGGCGCTGCCTGGCCATGGACGGCCGGGATCGGGAGAGGCGGATGGTCTTCCTCCGGAGCGAAAACGGGGTGGATTATTTCCGGGACATTCCGACCGGGCAGGAATGCTATTTTGAGAACTTTCACAGAAAGCGCACGGACACGTAGGAGGGGGTAACCATGAAGGCAAGCAAACCGAGCGGGGAAAGGGAAAGAGGGGATCGCAGGGTGAGGGGGAAATCCTATCAGAAACCAGGACACGACAAACCTGAAGGAGGTGCGGTGATGGAAAGCTCAAACAACGACAAGCAGAGGGAAACGGCAACGTCGCCCGGCGAGAACGTCATCGCGGTTGAACCGGGACGGCGGACTCGGCCCATCCCCGGGGGAAAGGGCGTCTTCATCCTGAGGGCCAAGGGCCAGAGTATCGAGGAGTTCAAGAAGGTCTGTATCCAGCGTTTCAGGGAAGCGGGGCTTCTGGCTCGGGAGAAGAGACCGGAGAGACCGTCTCCTGGAACGGCCGCCGGTAACGTGGAAGACGAAAAAACTTGAGGGGCCATTTGAGACGCGCCTACGCTGACGTCGGGGTCTTTCAGGGGTTGTGTATCGTCCGAGGCAGGGATCGTTCCATATTTGGGCAAAAATAGCGTCTCAGCAGCGTCTCGGCGAGTTCTTCTCCGGGGGGCTCATCCCTCGTTCCGGGGATTCATCAGGCTGGAGGTCGTTACCCGACGGCCTCCAGCCCTTTCTTGTCGCGGCCAAGCCGAAAAAAAGAATGATTGCCTGGCCCTAATGGCGATGATGTTGAACAGATCATCAGATTTCCTCCTTGCTATTCCATCTTGACGTCATCCTCCATCCCAAGTTCCTTTAGGGCTGTCTTCGTTTCTTCAATCTTCTGTGATGAGATGCCGGCGGCCTGTTTGACCTCGATGTTCAGGGTAATCTTCATCTCATTGCCCACGGCATATTTGGATAGAACCTTCGTGTAGAAATTCATCCACTTTTGTGGAGGAATCTCACCCGACCAACTTATCTTTGTCGTGGCAGTTGCTCCAGAAGTGGGTAGGGTTGGCTCCTCTTGAATCTTTTCCGGCTCCTTAGGAAACGGCACGGCTGGTTTCCCCACGGGTTTTATGTCCTGTGTCGGCTGTGGGGGTGCCCCCTCACGCATTTTGCTCTTGTATGATTCGGCCGTTTCCTTCCCGATGATGAACATGTCCTCGGAGATTTCGACATCACCGGCCATTAAGTCTTTTCCATAGATGAACGGATCATACCCATCGCCTTTCTTGCCGGCATAGGCAAGCAGCCCGTTACTTACGCCCCTGGCGATCGTATCTTTGACAACCTCCGCGTTGAGCAGTTTGGGGAACTGTGGAGAAGCGAAAAAGGCGTCCCGGACCGATTTGGTCGACCATTCCGTAAAGGCGGGCGGCCAATTGCGGGTCAGGAAATTTGGACTGATGCCGTCTTCCACGTCGCCGTCTTGGCGGAGGCGATTCAGGATCAGTGTCACCATATTCTCCGCCGCGCTGGAATGGACTAGGCCTAGGTCAATCGTACGCATCTTATTTTCTTTGTCCAGAAGCAGCAGGTTTTTGTAAGTCCGCCAGACCGATTCCCGCAAGTCGCGCTGGGCCTTCTTCAAATTTTCCGCAAGCTGTCGCTTTTGTGCCTCATCGAGCTTCAGCGTACCGGCCTCATCGTCTATTGCTTCCCAGGCCAGCAACTTTCTGGCTTCATCCCGGAGCATGGCCGTCGTTTCCGGGACGCACCAGATCAAGGCGCTTTTTGACGTCCTCGCGGAAGTCCCGTATTCCTTCGTCATGGCTTCAATCGTCTGTGTCAGTTTCCCGTTGTCCTGCAAGGACTGTTCGGGGGCTATAATGACGAAGGTTAATGCGGGCCGGTCCGGGATCTGGCCGCTCTTTTCGGGGAAATAGATCCGTTCCCCGCCTGCCCCGGCGCTGAAGATCTTTTGCACCTCCGACCGGACGCACTCTTTGATCTGCGGCTCCTGAATTGTCGCCCGCCGGTCGGCCAGGAGTTTGTTGAGATTGGGGGTGAAACTGAAACGATAGCGATTCTTCTCGACTGACAGGAAGTAACAGTTGGTTGCCAGCGTCTCCAAAACGGTTTCGACGTTCCCGATATCGAAATCGGGTTCTGCAACGCCCAGCCGTATTTCCGGAACTGTCGCCTCCGTCCTCAATTGCCCGCCGTTGGACTCAAAGAAGATCGTCGTGGCGGCCTTCCTGTGGAGGCGCGCCTTTTTGATCGCCTCCACCGCCTCCTTGTCCATCTGCATAGCGAAGGATTCCTTCTTGCCGCAGATGTCGGCGGTCACCGCGCCCTCCAGCCGCGATTCTCCCAACTGTTCAAAGACCGCCGCCCGGAAGAGGGGATCTTCAAGCGGCGCCGTTCCCAGAGTAATTAGAGGGTCCCGATGCCCACCCTTATAACCCTCCTGATAGGCCCTCGATACCCAGAGAGCAAGCAGCCTCAAAACGCCACGGGTCCGCTGAAACCGGGGCAGCATCTGCCACTTCCGTTCGAAGACGGACAGGACCATCGGATGAAAGGGATAGGCGGCGGCAAAGACGTCCCGCGCTTGATCGACGGGGAAAAGACTGGGGACCTGGTTTCGGTGTTCGATGACCCAGTCGGCATATTCGCCGACGGTCTTTTTGCCGTCATCAGGCAGGCCGCCCCACTCGAAGAGCCGGCGGCGGATGATCTCCGAAGTTTCCGATTCAGCCGACATAATGACGGCTTTGCCCAGCCGGTCGAGCAGCTTTTTGAAGCGCCCATAGTCCCCTTGGTCTTCCGCGTTCATCTCTCCTTCAGACGCCGGGATGGAAACGGCCAGGACGGCTTTGTCCTCGGCACGAATTGTTTCGGAAAGGTTTTGGAGAAAATCGTAGAATTGAGCCGTAAGGCCGCTTTTCCTGTTGCGGCTGACGTAATTCATCAGCTCATCGAGTAGGATGAGGCAGGGAGTCCCTTGGGGAAGGAATCGCCGGATAACGTCACCGGCGGGCGCAATCAGTTTATTATCGTGCTCAGCAACAGCGGAAAATCCCTCCACGCCGCCCAACTGAAAAGCGATCTCTCCCCAGGGTGTCTTCCTGAGAGGCGTTCCGTCATGGCCGCCCCGTCCGGTGATGGAATCGAACTCCGTCCCGACAAAGATCGCCGTCGCCGCTTTGGGAACGCTTTTGACGTCCGCCTTGGCAAGCAAGCCTGTGACGCCCATCCAATTTCTTGCCTCGTTTCCCTGCGTCGCCAGATGATAGAGCAAGGTGAGGGCATGGGTCTTTCCGCCGCCGAACTGGGTCGTCATGTTGAAGATGGGCGATGTTTCCGTCTTGATCCCCGACAGCCGGCGGAGAACCTCCGATGCCAGGCCCGACAGGCTCTGCGTCAGATAGGTTCGTTCAAAGAACCTTTCCGGATTCTGATAATCCACCGGCGCCCGGCCGTCCCTGACCTGATCGAGATGGACAGCAAATTCAGAAGCATCCAAGGGTCTGCCCTCGCGCAAATCCTCGCGTGGCGTCACGACCTTAAACCAGGGTTTCAGTGCCATAGATCATTCCTCGTAAGATTGATAACCTCTAAAATCCCAACCCCTTTTTTCTGGCCAGGACGCCGTCCACCCACCGTTTTTCATCGCTCTTGGGCGGGTACAACGCGGAAAATGCTTGCGACAGCCGCCAGAATCGCTGATCGCGGCCAATGCCTTCCTCAACAAGGAAGCGTTTCAATGCCTCGCCTCGCCCGGCCGCAAAAAGGATCATGCTTTGATGGAGCTGATCCAGAACCGTATGGCCGATTTTTGCGATCGCTTCTATCTGCCAGTTACCTCCCTCTTGCTCCTCCTGATCCATAAATTCAAACAAGCTGAGCTGGGTATCCTTCTTTTTCCGCTTTGTCGGTGCCTGGCCCGCGTCTTTTCCGAAGAGATAGGTTGCCCTTTCTGCAACGGGTAACAACCTTGCCGTCTCGCCCTTGACCTCAACCAGGGATTTTAGTTTATCCAGATGGATGCCAAGCCCTTGGGCAATCTTGCGGGCAGCATCGTATTCCAAAACATAACCCGCTATAGGTTTTGTTTTTTTTAATTCTTCCTCATCGACGCTTTCAGTCCCTTCATCGCCAACCATTGCTTTACCATTGGAACCATTGCCCCCTGTGGATAAAGTCCACAGCCACATGGACGTTAACCGAGCGTCTTCCTCGAAGCCGCTGGCATCTGCTCCTGTAAAAATCATAGTTAAAGCTTCTTTGGCAACGGCAGACCAGACTTGTTCCAGATATTCTGTCAGCGTAACAGACTCCCCACTGGCTTTCTCTACGTGAGAATAGCGTGAAAATATTTCGAGGGCTGGACCGAGACAGGCGAAGATGGCATCAGCACCTACCACACCTTCTTCGGCGAGACGCGGCATCCATTCATGGATGCGGAGGGGGAGTTCGGACAAGATCTCCCGCCAGTCGCCTATATCATTCGCGCGGATGGAGCCATCGGAATTTTCTCGGGGGCGACAGACCAGATGGACGGAGGATGTAAGCGCGGCGGAGCCCATCGCACGAAGGCGTCCCTCTCGCTCAGTGTCAATTGGCCAAGAGCCAGTGACAATCCAGCCAGCCTTAATTAATGCTGAAAGAAGACTTTCCCAGCCGGAAGTAGTTTTGTGTGCAAAGACAACGACACCGATGCCTTCGGGAGCACAGCAGCGTCGGCCCTCTGCAAAGGCCACTGCCATGTTGTCTTCATAAAATCGTGCGTCCTTATTCGCATAACGAACTGGATCCCAACCTGCCATTTCGCAAATCTCTTTTTCTTTCTTGGTCTTCGGATTCCCGAATAGTTCGGGCATGTCGCGGCTCAGATTTTTGTGTAACCAAATCTGGAAGAAGTCTGAGAGGTCTGCGTAGGGAACAGCGTTGTAATATGGAGGATCGGTCACAAATGCAGCGCCACAGTTGTCGGGTAAGCCCAACTCTTGCGCGGGCTGGCATTCGGCTGTTCCTTGGATGTTGCCCTTAGTTGCCTCCCGCTCGATGAATTCGCAGATAAATTTTGTAGTTCTATCCCAACTACCGCTGACGTCTCCAAAACACGGACCTTCGACCCAGTCGAAAATCATTCCGAGGGCTTGCCGCCCGAAGGTGTGGCCAATCTTCTCGCCACCACTAATCCAGCCGCAAAGTGTAGTACGAAAGTCTATATACTTGTTAATGGAAATTATTAGAGCTACTTTGAGAGCAAGGCGAAGTTGGGGGTCGCTGATCTGAGTGTCTAAGGCTGCTACTTTTTCTGACAGAACTTGTGCGCTGGCGAGTTGACGGAGCGAGAAAAGCAGATCCCAGCGGTCTATTCCATAGATCGGGACATTGAATACACCGCTCATTAGTGGCAGAGGGATTAAGGGTAATATGTCTTCCCTCTTGAACTTGCTATGCACGAATTCGATAGATTTTAAGTCGCGTGGCGTGACTTTTCGATATGCTTTATCGCCACCCCTCAAAACCCCAACACAAATGAGGCGACTAGAATCTGCCCCACCGTATTGCTGTTTAAGCTGCTCACGGACGCGCGTCACAGGTGTTGTATAGCCGCAGCAGGGGCAGGTTGCAGAGCCGCGTTTCACGGTACCGTTGAGATTTGGTATTTTAGTTTTCACTGTGTGGTCATCCTGGTCCACCCAATAACCCTGCTGTTTGAAGAGGATTTGGATGTCTACACGCTTGGCTCTGGGTCGAGGCAGTAGTTGAAGTGCCACGGAGTGTTTAGTCCTCTTAGCAAGCCAGAGAGAACGGATAAGCGGCACTTCAGCGCCACACCCAGGTCCTTCACAAGTGACCGTTCGCGCCCATAAATATGCAATTGGTGTCGCGCCGTCAGGGTCCTTGGGGTAAAATTCGGACAGTTCTTTTTCTGCTTCAATTTTTATCCATTCGCCCCATTTGCGGACTTCATCCGCAAGCTGCTGGCCGTACTTGGGAATATATTCCAAGACGACTTTGTTCAGTAAAACGGCAACCGGGTTGAGATCGCTAGCAAAAGCATCGGCGCCCACCCGCAGTGCCTCCAAGGGAATTGAGCCGCCTCCTGCAAACGGATCCACCACGAGCGGACGAGTGCCGGGTTCGCCGCCCAACGCTTCATGAGCCGCCTTGGTTAAAGCACGACTGGTTTCCAGATACTCTTTCACCGTCGAGTTATCCCAGTTGGAAAAGTCGGCAATGAAATCCAGAAGCGCATGACGGAGAAAAACGCCGTCGTTCAATTTGTCAGGATTCTTCTGAATCTGTATGAATCTGTTGAGGCTCTCCTGACTTGTAAGGAGCATTACGTACTTTTCAGCCCACTCTTTCATCAGTGTTTGAGCGGTCTTCCGGAAGGTATCCGGGCAAAGGGTATCCGCGGGGTCCGGCCACAGGGCCGCGCATATAACAGCACGACATGCGGCCAATGGCCGTCTGGCCCACCAGATATGCAATGTCGAGATATGACCATGCCGGATCGATTTCTCGCGCCGGGCGTGAGCTGAGATCCTTTTTATAGGCAGATCAACCTCAATGAGGCGTTTGGGTGTTCCCTTTGTAGTTCCGTCTGTCAAGGCTTTGTTTCCTCTGTCTGCCGAATCATCGCCCGATAATGATCCATATTGGACAGGCTGTTCCGAAATACTCTGAGCAGCTGCCAAGGGTTCTTCCGCTGCGGGTTCTTTGATACCCATTAACTGGAATACGCCCGAAAAGGCATCTATGTTGTTATCATCAAGAATTTCGCTCATTTTAACGGGTTGCGCTTTTATCTTTTTGTAGACGTCGTTAGTATGAGGATCGACCACTCCATAATCGAGATAGAATATCGGCGGCAAATGATGCGAAGCTTTCTGGAGCAGCATCTTTGAAATTGCCTGCACGGAGTTATCGGTGATCAACGTCGCATTAGCAATTGATAATTGGAGATCCTTGGTTCTGAAAGCAGCAGACGGACTCCAGCGTTCAAGGGGCTTGGCGGCAGAAATGATAATGATACGGTTTTCATCCCAAACATCCAATAAATCCCTTCGCACCTGGAATCCTAAGATACCTTCGGATATGAAAATGATGATATCAGAACCCTTCTCCAACGCTAATCTGATGGCTGGGCGCTCAATTGCCGCTCCATAACCCACCAGCAGAGAAACACCGGGGTGCATGGTCATGCTTACGGCCTTCATGGCAGCTTCGATTTCCCGCTCTGAAGGCTTGACAGAGGGTAAAAGGAAAAGGTTGGGCAGGGCAAGTTGTTGTGGACTGCCCTTGACATATAACTTGATTGCTGATCGGCCGCGAAGCGCAGAAGGATATAATTCATCTCCTGGTTCTAAGGTCTGTATTCCATGCTCGATTAGTCTGCTTTTGATTGTTTCTTCCTCAGATTCCTTGATCTTGTTTCCTGCTTCACGCGAATCTGCCGGCTCAAATACGATAATATCGGCTTCGAGGTCTTTCAGATGCTTTCTGATCATTTCCGAAATGCGAGACCAATCCAATCCTCCATGCCCACAGCCGACGGCGGGTAGCAGAACCTTTAGCTTCCCTTGGTCAGCCAAATATCTTCTTAGTGCAATCAAACCGCTTTCAATATCCTCATATCGAGACGGTTCCCGCCAGTGACGCTTTGTCGGAAAATTGATAATACAGACGCCATAAAGTTCATTCCAGACGTGCAGCTTGCCGGGTTTCACTTCTCCTGCTTTGCACGCCCGTTGATAGTCACGAAACATCTCAGGATGTTTTGTCTTGAAGGCCAACGCCAGCCCCGCGCCCATTACCCCGACACAATTGACCGTATTGATGCGGATGTCGGCGGGTGTTTCAAACATATTTCCACTTGTAAACGTAAGCATATTTTAGCCTTTATTCATCGGGTGTTTCTGACTCCAGTGCTTCAATAACCTGCTGTCGGACGGCCTCGATTTTTTCATCATTTGACCATGCGGGGTAAATAGCTTTTATGTCCGCTTTCCCTAATGCAATTAACATCTGCAATTCTCTCTCATCTTCAACAACATCAATAAGTTCCTCAATCCTACGGCCTTTCCCAATAATGTCACCGACAAGATCATGATAACAAACAAGCTTGCAGATTACTTTTGCTGATCTTGGTTTCATTGTCTCTATTTCTTCAGCGAGAATTCGGTTCAGCATGGGAAGAGCCTTTATGGGGTGATCCGGATCAACTTTCTGCCGCCCGCCGTTCGAGGCCCATCTTGATTTCGGTCCTTTACCAATATCGTGAAGATATGCTGCAACTTCAACAAGCAGTTTGTCCGTCTTCTCTAATCCCTCATATTCCGACAACTGAAGCAGCTCTTTGACAACCCGCAATGTATGAGTACCAACATCTTCTGAATGGACCTCATTTTCCGTTTCAAGACCAATGAGTTCCACTGTTTCCGTCAGACATCCGAAGTCAACCCTTAGTCCATTTTTCAGCAAGAAAAACAAGTATTTATATCTTGGGGAAGGCGCTTTGCCAATATTCGGGAGCAAAGAATCGATTGTTTCCTGATATGCTTTTTTGATTAAGAAGGGACCTGTGACAATGGAATGCTTCCCAGAATCATAGAAGTCTACATAGTAATGAAACTCATCATACCCTACTGGCGACGGTGGTAATTTGGCAGTTTCAAAAGCTTCCAACACAATATCTTTGATCGACTCATTCCAGACGATGATTTTGGATACAGCAGATATGTCGACACCTTTGTGGATTAGAAGTTCCGCCTGGCGTGCTTGTTTTGCACTATCTGATGGCATACCCCATTTTGGAGAGTCGATATATTTCCACTTCAAATTACATAAATCGGCTTCGCTATCATAGAAATTCGGCGGTCTGCTCGTATTCGCAGATGCATCTGTAAGAACCCAGGGGTATTGGTTCATTATGGTGATCGGAAACTCAAAGTAAATAATAAGTTGTTGATCGGCAATTTTCCCATTTACGACAGCCAGCAGCATCGATGATCTTTTACAAAAATACAGTGGCACATAATCATGGACAACCCCGCCGCAGCCACATGGAACTTCCATGCAGGATCTTCGCTCCTGAATATCAGTGTAGGCGATTGCAGTGTGCTCTATGCCAAGACGTTTCTTTTCGTTGGTCGAGAGCAGTCCATGTTCTAAAATCCCGGGTAGATTGTCCACATGGGTAAAATGATAAAGGCAACGGTTTCGATATTCATCAGGAATAGTCAATGCACACCCCATAACTTAAAGCTGCTTCTCCATGTTGGCCATGTCTAATCGTGACAAAGTTCCATTATTTTCTCTTTGCGTAAACCGGTCATACGGTGAATCTGTCGATAATTGAAAGGCAGTTTTCGCGGGAAATGCAAGTCATTGAACACATTCATGAAATAATCATCCGTCATGCCTGAAATATAGTCCACAACAATCATTTCTGGCGCATTGTTTTTGAAGTACTTTTGTTTTTGGTCCCCATTGTCAATCAAATCTATATGGTCCACGAATATTGGTGAATCACGCTTTTGTTGTTGAACGTCCTTTAAGAGTTTGTGAAAAATAGAAACAAACATATCTTTTACTTTTACCTTTTGAGCTTTAACAAGATCGTTCAGATATATGTGTTCATAATTAAATTCGAAAATTGTTGTAAGGTGGTCAAATATTTCTTCACTGTACGATATTTCGTCTTTATCCAAACTATTATTTATAAGATCTATTACTAAAGAATTAACAATTTCTCGATTCGTGCTGCCAAGGATAGAGGGGAATTCATCTCTTTTCAGTATCCCAACAGATATCGCGTCTTCGATGTCCCGGCCGATGTATGCTATGACATCTGCAAATCGAACTATGCATCCTTCCATTGTCATGGGAATAACAGACACATTCTTTTGTGTTTTCTTATTCTCTATTTCTTTATCGAAATCAGTCCATGTCTTATTGGATTTAGGTTTCAAAGATCTTTGAAGTTTCTCACCATCATGGCACAAGATACCATCAAGGACTTGAAGAGTTAGATTGAGGCTGCGTCCCGTGCTGTGCTGATATTGCCCCTCTAAATTGTCAAGGAAGCGCACGCTCTGCACACTATGTCTGAAAAAGAATGGATTTGTCTGTAATTTTTCAGTAATTTCACTTGATATGTTCGCTTCTCCTTCATGACCAAATGGCGTATGTCCGATATCGTGTCCAAGAGCAATTGCTTCTACAAGATCTTCGTTAAGTCGCAGAGCCCTTGCGATAAGACGTCCTATCTTGGAAACCAGTTGAACATGTATTACACGGTGGGTTATAAAATCATTATCTGAAAGATAAAATACCTGTGTCTTGTCTATATATCGCGTAAAGGCAAATGAATGGAGAATCCTATCAGCGTCCCTCGAAAAAGCAGGTCTAATTCCTGGATATTTTTCTTCATAACGCCGTTCGGCATCGCCGCTAAATGTTGCAACAACTCCCGATAATATGGATTTTTCGCGCTCTATAAATCTCTGGTTTATTATACGTTCTAATTCACCAAGACCAGACATGGTGGAATTCCTCCGATTCTGATTTTAGGCTTAACAAGGCAATTGCCGTTATACAGCCGCGCATTATTGACCCTCCAGGATTTTCTTGGCGTCGATATGGTAATGCTCTATCTTTACAAGCGGCTCCCAGCCAAGGCGCACGGGGTCCTGAATGGGGTGGATCTTCGGCGTCTTGGCGCAGTCATAGACCACGTAGAGCCAATAATCCTTCTTCAGCCTTTCGGCGGTCTTGTATTCGTTGGTGGTCAGCGCCACCTCTCCGACAGCAGAGCGCCCCTTGACCTCGATGAACCGGACCTCGATGGCGGTCTGGGGGTCTTCCGGGTGCGGTCTTCTGGAGATGAGGTCAAACCCGCGGTTCTCCAGTTCCACGCTGGTGACCTGCCGTCCCTGCGCCTCTTCGTGGGCAATGACTGCTTGTACGGCAATCTTTTCGATCTCGTCATCGCGGACAACGGACCGAATCTCCGGTTTCAGCCGTTCCGGATGGGGCAGCACCCAGGCCCGGCCAAGGTGTTGGATATCGGTGATCGTGCAATGACGCTCCTGCCGAAGTTCCTCACGCCGCCGTTCAAGCCGGGCGTTGAGTTCAAAAAGACGATCCTCCGTCGTTTTGATATTCGCGGCCACAAGCGGGCTCGTATCGCCTGCCTGTTGGCTTTCCAGGAGTTCGGCCATGCGCAGATTCTGTCGGTTGATCAGTTCGTTCAAGCTGATTTCGATGTGTCGGGAGATGGTCTCAGTTTCTTTTTTCCTTTGACAATCGATCTCCCCAAGGAATTGGGTTAGGGCTTTTTGGATGAGTTCCTGTTCGACCGCTTCGCGTAAAGGCAATCCCGCTCCGTCCGGTGCAGGGGTTGACGCCGGTGCGGGGCTAAGATCCAGAAATATCGTCGGCTGGCGAATGGCCAGAGAACCGTTCATATCAGCCTGAACGACAAAGAGGCGGCGGTGGAGAACATTGCCACGTCCATCACGGATAGCGGCGGAAAATACATCCAGCCTGGCCGGTTCCGAACGATGGACGTCATAAAGGACCGCTCCGCGACGCAGGTCGTTCTGAACACGGTAAAATACATCCTCGCGAACCGCTTCAAACAGGGGATGTCCCGGCGTGACCCATTCCAGGGTTGGATCGTCAGTGAGGCGTTTCCTGTCGAAGGCGATTTGCCGGTATTCCCGGCCCAGTTTTCCGAATTGGGGTTCCAACTGTTCGCCGATCGGCCAGAGGGTCCGGGGCACCCGCCCGATGCGGTAGATATGACCTGCTTTGGCCGTTTCCCTCGGATGGATGCCGGCGATGGGGGAGGCCTGAATGAAGAAGTCCTCGATGACTTCGGGGACGAGCCGCCTTTCCTTCGCCTCTGCCGATTTGCCGACGATGGCGGAAAGGTTGAGTTCTCGCTTGGCCAGCACTTCCAATGTCGATTGGGTGATGCTGCGGAATCGCTCTGTATCGATGTCCTGGACGATGCGGTTCTTGATGACCTCCTCGGTGAGATTGTGGGCATACATATCCCGTAGCATCCGCTCAAGCATGTTGGAGGGGAAAACATCCCCCAGGACGTTGAAGATCTTTCCTGTTCGCTTCGGATCGAGGTCCTCCTCGATCTTCTCGATCCGCTCGAAGAGTTTCTGAAAGACGCGCCCTTCGCGGGTGTTGGTAGAAACAAAGTTCAAGACCAGGCAGTCCTTCTCCTGACCGTAGCGATGGATGCGGCCCATTCGCTGCTCAAGCCGCATAGGATTCCAAGGGATGTCATAGTTGATCATGAACCAGCAGAACTGGAGGTTGATGCCTTCGCCGGCCGCCTCCGTGGCGACCATGACCTGGCAGTCTTCCCGGAATTCTCGCTCCGCATAGATTCGCGTTCCCGGAGTATCGCGGTCGCCGATCTTCATGCCGCCATGAATTTGTGTGACAGTGAGATGCCATTCCCGCAGCTTCTCAACCAGAAAATCGAGTGTATCCTTGTGTTCGGTGAAGATCAGAAGTTTCATCCGCTGATCGTCGAATACATTCTGCTTGATGAGTTCATCCCGCAGTTTAACCAGTTTGGATTCGATCTCCCTGCTTTCTAAGTGCTTTGCCTGGATGATCAGTTTCCCGAGCTGAAGGATCTCTTCCTTGAGGGCGGCTGGATCGACAGAAGCGACCACGTCTTCCAGTTGCGAGATGATCTCCTGCCGTTCCTCTTCAGGCAGATCGTCAAAATCTTCGGGCAGCTTCTTGAAGATCTGCTCCTGACGATAGCCTTCCGGATCGGCGAGGATCTTTTCCCTCTTTTCCTTCATCCGCTCCAGGGTGCGACGCACGGCGTGAATGCTGGAGGCGAAACGGCGCTGCAGCATGGCCATCGTGAATCCGAGGGCGCGTCCACGGGCGGAATCATCGGCGGCCGCTTTGATGGACTGATCTTCCACGTACCGGGTGAGGGCGTCATAGAAGTCCCACTCTTCTTCATCGATCTGAAATTCGATGGTCCGGACAGTGCGTCTTGTGAAGAGGGTTTTGACCTGCCCTGTATCGGGATCGGGAAAGGTGACCAGGGCTTCCTTGATGCGGCGAAGATAAAAGGGTGCCTCGTGCACCAGCATGGCCTCTTCAAGGCTCTTCACATCCCCGTAAACGTCGCGGTCCAGGAGCTCCAGAAACAGACAGAAGTTATCAGGATCGCCCTTGTGCGGTGTGGCGGTCATCAGTAGAAAATGGTCGGTGATTTCCGAGAGAGCCTCGCCGAGCTGATAGGCCAGGGTCTTCTTTTCGGCGCTATAGGCGCTCATCTTGTGGGCCTCATCGACAATGATCAGATCCCAGTGGCTTCGCAGGAGGCTGTCTTTGGCGTCTTCGATGCGCGACACCCAGGAGATGGAGGTGATAACCGCGTTCTTTTCCTGCCATGGGTTTGAGCCATAGTTGGCTCTCAGGATATCGCTCCGGATCACTTCGAAGTTCTCGCGGAATTTGTCTTTGAGTTCCCGTTGCCACTGAAAAGAGAGGTTGGCGGGCGTGACGATCAGGATGCGTTTGACCAGGCCGCGAATTTTAAGTTCCTTGATGAGGAGGCCGGCCATGATGGTCTTGCCGGCGCCGGGGTCGTCGGCCAGGAGAAATCGGATGCGGGGCAGCTTCAGGAAATAGTCATAGACGGCTTCCAACTGGTGGGGAAGAGGATCGACGCGGGCAATGGAGAGGGTGAAGTAAGGATCGTACTCGTAGGCCAGGGCCAACCGCAAGGCCTCAATGCCCAGTCGAAAACGCTTCGAGTCGCCGTCGAAAGGCTCCTCCTCTGGGGTCGCTTCAAGTGCGGCAAGTTGTTCAAGGCTCAGGACGGGATCGTGAACTTTACCGGATTTAAGCCCCTTGCCAATCAGCTTGATGGATTCGCCAAGGGGAATGACTGTGATTACCTGAACCGGTTCGGGGAAAATGGGTCCGTAAACGATGACATTGGGCTTTAGTTGCTCAGCATTCATCTAAATATCCTGATGTGTCTGTTTGATTCAAATGAGATGATCAATCTGTAGCTTACGGACTATACTGGTCTATAAAAATATGTCAATCAATTGCAAGGGAAAAAACAATATAATTTATCCCGTATCCGATCCGAGGATTCAGCAATACAATAATTGCATTGTATGCTGAATTGAGGTTGCCAAATTAGGATAGTCGCTGTCACACAGATGGATCGTTTCATGATTAATTCTGAACATGTTCGAGCGAAGAAGTGCAAATAGAATCAGGCCATTGACGAAATTCTCATCGAATCAAATCCCCCTACACCCTCAGGTGCACGAACGGGACGCTGACGCGCTTGCGGCGGGTCTCCCCGAGGAACCGCGTCCGCTCGCGGGCCGTCGGCTCCCCCCGCGTTCCCTTCCCCAGCGCCTCGATGGGGTGCGAAGCGCCCAGGTGCAGGCTGTGCTTGCCGAACCGCCCGCTGACCTCGTCGACGACCCGGTAGAGGTCCTGGACACACTCCGCCCGGAGGGCGTCCTCGAACAGTCCCAGCTGGACGGGGGCGTTCGGGACGAGCTCCATGAGGACCACCCCCGTGGCCCGGTAGAGCACCCCGGGCCGGTACATCCCGGCGAACAGCCGCCGCATCTCGCCCGACAGCTCCAGGGGATGGACGGAAGGCCGGTTGAGCCGGACCTCGCGGCCGACATGGTCGAAGTCGTTCTTCCTCAGGTAGGCCAGGATCCGCAGGGCCGCAAGCCCGTAGCGCCGCGCCTTGATGCAGGCGGACTCCAGGTTGCGCATCAGGTGGGCGAAGACGTAGGCCGCGTTGCCGCTGGGCGGGGCGAAGGTCTTCGTCTTGCTGATGGAGGCGTAGGCGCTCTTGGGGTCCGCGCACACCGGCAGGACCGACTCCCCCCGCAGCTCCCGCCAGACCTCCACCCCGGGCTTCGTGAGGCGCTTCAGGACGACCTCCTCCGGCAGGCGGGCGAACCTCTTTTGGAGGTAGCGCCTCAAGCATAAGTAGCGTATATTTGTTTTTCGAATAATTTTAACTTGACATCAGCATTGATCTCTTTATATTTAACTCAAGATCTTCTTGACACGCAAGACCTCGCTTCCGAATACTGCAATCAACGAAAGGCAAGTATTTATCAAAAAATATTGGCCATTAACGTGATGTTACAACCACAGAACAGGGGGGTATCACGATCGAAACAATTCTTGCAGAAGTAGCGGTGGTGGCGGCAAAGTCCGGTTACAAGGCGATTACCTCCCTTCTTGAAAAGCACAAAGCGAACTTGAAAATCACGGAGGCTCTTCTCCGGGAATCTCGCTGCAACCGGGAGCTTGTTGCCAAACTTCTCAAGGCCAAGTCGCCTCTTGACAATCAGAATCTTATCGCCAAACTGGAAACTGCGCAATTCGACGCCATCGCATCGGCCGACATTCCTCTTCGGCACATCTTCAAAGGCAAGGTCAAGGATAAGGAAAAGGCAAGGTGCCTCGACATGCTGGCTAAGATGGAATGCACAAATGGGGTCATCGAAAAGAAAATCAACAATATCAAGGAGGAATACGATTTTGTCCCCCTCCTCTACCATAAGATAAGAATGCTCAAGAAATTGAGTGAAACCGGTCAATCCTACTTGCCAGTGAGATACAAGAACATCCTCGCACTTCTGATGCTCTACATCGTCAACCACACACCGGCAAGGGGAAAAAGGGGATAACGCTTTCTGGTTCCGTCATTCGCAGGAGGTACCACATGAGACAGTTCAGAAGACCCGTTCAGCCCTACTATCATCCCAAGCGGAAGTTTTTTGTACGAAATCTCTTTTCTTTCGTGATGATCACCCTGCTGTGCCTTCTGGGATGGACCGGCCAGGCCCGAGCCGTCGAGAGCGCCGGAGACGTTACCTTCTCGACAAACCAAGTCCTGGGACCAAACGGCGATTATCCCTTTGCCGGAATCTACGTGTTCGACAACCTGACCATCGGGGACAATGTCGAGATCACCAGTTCCGGAATATCCCAGCTTGTGATCAAGGTTAATGGCAGGTTAACGCTGGGAAGGAACTCAGTCATACGCGTCCGCAATGGGTATTATCCAGAAGCCCCGGTCAATCCCATCGCTATTTTGAGTACCACAAACATGCAAACCAAAGGAGTTCTAAGTTCCGATGGTGTGAGAGTATTTGAGAATATGTTCGGACAAGGAGGGAGGGGAGAAGATCCTTACATCTCATATGAAAGTACATATAACCTTGGCGCTGGCGGAGGGGGGTTTGGCGGTGGAATTGGAGGAACAAGCCGTCTGGGCGGTACTGGTAACGCTTTTAGCAATGGTGGCGATGGAGGTGAAGCAGCGGATCAACCCCGAGGAAGCACGTGTGGTATCGGGGGCGGTGCCCTCGATGTAGGCGGACCCTACCAAAGCAATGCTAAGCCTGGGGGGGGTGGCGGTGGAAATGGTGGGCTTGGGTGGTGTGGCGCAGGCGGTGGATATGGAGCGGGTATATTGACGATAGTTGCGAATCAAATCTTTATGACTGACCAGCAAGATTTACCCAAATTGCTGGTCAGTGGTCAAAAAAAAGGTGCTGTAGATAATACTGGTTATAGATACGATAATGCTGAATCTGGCCAAGGCGGTCTGTTGATTATCGAGAACACAAGCTGGAATTACCTCGATGGACGTGAAGCAAAGAATGCACTACAGAACCTATGGAACTTAGGGACAAGCACCTATGGCCAGCATATACATCCTTCTATCAATGGCGGTCATGGGATCGTCACCGGCAATCCGCAGAAAGTGTTCATCAACGGGATGGAAATTCCTTTCGTTGAGGTTACAGGCATTTCCCTGGACATGGCGGAGCTGAATTTGACCGTCGGTGGAGATCCCGGAGCGCTGATCCATACCTTGAGCCCCGCTGATGCCACGGTGAAAGAAGTTATCTGGTCCATCGATAAGCCCGAAGTGGCTCGAATTACGGAAGTAGAGGGGTTGAGCCAGAAGCAGATCGAACCTCTGTCCAACGGCACGGCCACCGTAACCGTGACGTCCGTCGACGGAGCCTATTCGGCAAAGACGATGGTGTATGTTGGGACCGTGGCCAAACCGGTATTCAGTATCTCCGAGGGAACATATGACAGCGGCCAAACTGTGACCATCACGTCATCTACCGCCGACGCCTCCATCCGTTACACCACGGACGGCGCCGACCCTTCAGCGACCGTGGGCGCTGAACTGACGAACGGCGCCGGTGTGACGATTGCAAACACCCAGACCTTGAAAGCCATTGCCTATAAGTCGGGCCTTCAAGATTCAGAAATAGCGACAGCGGCCTACACCATCAATGGATCCCTGAAGGTCAACATCGGCCCCTCCGGCCTGGTTCCCGATGCCCGCTGGCGCGTGGACAACGGCGCCTGGCAAACGACCGGATCCACCGTCACCGGTCTTGTTACCGGAAATCATGAGGTGGATTACCTGGACATCACAGGCGGGTGGTATAGACCCGCCAAGAAAACTGTCTCGATCTCAAGCGGGGAGTTGACGACCATCAGTGGAACGTACAGCATGACCCCACCCACCAGCTCTCTGAAGGTATCGATAACGCCGACGGCAGCCGTGTCGGCAGGGGCGAAATGGCGCGTGGATGGAGGTGATTGGCAGGACAGCGGTACCACGCTGACGGGATTGAGCATCACCACGAAAACGGTAGAGTTTATTGATGTCTACGGTTGGACGAAACCGGCAAGTCAAGCCGTGACTATCATCCAGGATGAGCTAAGCGAGGTTTCCGCCGCATATACCGAAATAGTGTATTCCCAGGCGCAGCTCGATCAGGCCGTCCTTGCCGCGAATACCGCCAAGGATCAAATTATTGAGCAGAAAGACCAAACTATTACCCAATTGAATCAACAGATTGCCTCGATGTTTACCCAGACCCAGCTAGATTCAGCTATTGAGAATGCGGTATTGCAAGCCGCGGCGTTGGAACGTCAAAAGTGGGATGCAGGAGATGACCAGCAAATTGGCTTGGAGGAAGCCATCAGAGCCTTACAGATCGTGTCTGGTTTACGTTAGATTGAATAAAGGTCCGATCAGTTAGGTTCCGCGCCTGAGGATGTCTGGTCGCGGGTCCAAGGGGAAGTCGCCGATCACAGCCGCCGCTTCCTGATCTATAAGCCGACCTTCTCGACTGTCTGAGAGGCGTTCCCAACCCTCAGACGGATCTCGTAGACATTTGTCGGAAGGTGTTGACACACCATCACCGTTTGACCGCCACCGGGAAGTCGGAAATCGTCTGGGGCTTGGTGGTGGTCGGGGTCTGCTTCCCGCCCGTCAGCTCCTTCACCCGCTCGGAGCGGAAGTTTTTTTCATTTATGTCACGGTCCGATTTCGCCGGACCGGATTTATTGCCGCGCCGTGCCGGACATTCTCCAGAAAGAGGCGTTTCATCACTTGTTCACCAGTTCCTTCAACTCCATCCCCACCTTAAAGAATGGCAACCTCTTGGCCCCCACCGGAGCCTTCTCGCCGGTCTTCGGGTTCCGTCCCTCATAGGAACCATAATCCCTCACGCTGAAGCTCCCGAATTCCCGGATCTCGATTCTCCCGCCGTTCTTCAGAGTCCGGGAGAATTCAGCGAAGATGAGATTGATGATCTCGGTTGCTCTTTTCTCGGTCAGGTTTTCTTTCTCGGAAAGTACAGCGATCAATTCTGATTTGTTCATGGGTCACCTGTTTTACGGTTAGCGTCAAAGGATGTGGTGTGCTGAAAGGTGCAACAGAGGCTACGTGTTCTTCCCTATAGCAATAAATGCATTAAATCAAGAGGCGAAGTCAGCGGGGAGGAACGAGTGGAGGGCGAAGGCCTCAAGCGACAGCCACTATTCCCCCGGGCAGTGGCAGTGGTTCAAAAGTCCAGATGTCTGGAAAAATGCCCGGCGGGGCCGCTCTGGATGCAGGGTAGTGGGCGATGGGCATTCCCTCTAATAATTTCGCGGTGGAGGGTTTTAGGTTAATAAGACCTTTGTCATTATCCGATTTAGGAGATGCGCCCTATAAGGCATTATGACAAGATGCCTTTGTGGGCATCTCGAAGTAGCCTCCCGTTTGTTTGCTCTTGACACGATGAAAATTTTTCCTTGACTGGATAAAGCACCCCCTCCTATACTCCGGGCTGTCGGAAGCAACATCTTACCCATTTATCGCCTGATCAAGTTATTTTCCATCAATGACAAGGTAATGTGCCGCTGCATCACGAAAGGAGGAGACGCATGTCGAAAAACTTTTCGAAGTGGCCCAAGGGTGTTGCAAAATGTCTGACGTATCCTGAAGTCCCTCTGTTTCAGATCATTCGTTCTTCTGCCAAGGTTTGGCCCGATCGCAACGCAATCGTCTTTGCCGGATTGGAGCTGACCTTCCGGGAACTCGACCAGCTCTCCGACCGGTTCGCCGCGGCGCTGTTCAAACTGGGGGTGCGGAAGGGCGATCGCGTTGCCATCCACCTGCCCAACTGTCCTCAATTCGCCGTTGCCTATTACGGGCTTCTCAAGGCTGGGGCCGTCTTCGTTCCCGTCAGCCCGCTCCTCGCCGAGAAAGAGTTCGTCTTCCAGCTCAACGATTCCGGCGCCGGGATTTACATCGGGCTGGATCTACTGTTCGGGATGCCCCAGAAGGCGCTGCCGCAGACGAAGGTCAGGCACGTCATCCTCGTGAGCTTGGCGGACTGCTATGCCCCGCTGGCCGCCCCGGCCAAGATGCTTCGAAAGACTCCATTCCAGGAACCGGCCATCGACTTTACCGCGCTTTTGTCGGAACATCCTCCGGAGGCGCCGGAAATCGAATTCTCTCCGAGCGAGGATCTGGCGCATATTTCCTACACGGGGGGCACCACGGGGACGCCGAAGGGGGTCATGGTGACGCATTTCAACGGGATCGTGGCCTCCTGCCAGCTCTGCTACTGGTTCCTGGGCGGAGACGTGGATTTCCGGGACGGCGTGTTCGGGGTGAAGAGATTCGATGGCGACCGGGAGGACGATCACGTCATCCGGCGGGGCCGGGAAATGAGCCTGGTGGTTCCGCCCTGGTTCCACGCCATGGGGGCCTTTGCCTTTCTGAACATGCAGCTCATGGCCGGATGCACGCTGATCGTCCAGCCCCGGTTCGACGCGGCGGAATTCCTGAACGCCATCCCGAAATACGGGATCACCATCTTCGGCGGCGCGCCGCAGATCTTTTACCCGCTGGTGGAGCATCCGCTCTTCCCGGGTATCGACATGTCCGGAGTCCGACTCATTGCCTCGGGGGCGGCACCCATCTCCCACGACCTGCTCCAGAACCTGACCGAAACCATGGAGGGGGTCATCTGCGAGGCCTACGGGATGACGGAGGTGACCGTCGGCTGTGCCTTCACGCCTGCGGATAAGGGCGCGCTCCGCATCGGATCGGTCGGTCTTCCCGTTCAGGACACGGAGATCCGGATCGTGAATCCGGAGGACGCCTCCCAGGAGATGCCCGTGGGCCAGATCGGGGAGGTCTGCGTGAAGGGTCCCCAGGTCATGAAGGGTTACTGGAACAAGCCGGAGGAGACGCGTCTGGTCCTGGACGATGAGGGATGGCTCCTGTCGGGTGACATTGGACGGTTCGATGAAGAAGGGTACCTGTACATCGTCGACCGGAAGAAGGACATGCTCATTTACAAGGGGTACAATATCTATCCGCGCGACCTCGAAGAAGTCCTGAACCGGCATCCGGCCGTTGTTCAGTCCGCCGTGGTCGGCAAGCGGGACGACCGTTACGGGGAACTTCCGGTAGCCTTTGTGCAGGTGGTTCCCGGGGAGGCCGTCACGCCGGAGACGTTACTGGAATTCGCCAATGAACAACTGGCGAAATACAAAAAGATACGTCGCGTTGTAATCATGGAGCAACTGCCTTCCAGCGCCGCCGGGAAGATCCTGAGGCGTGAACTCAGGGACCGGGCCCAGGCCCTCGACGTGACGGTTTGAAGCGCGGGACGACAGGGTTGTGGGATCGGTGATCGCGTCAGAAAAAGCGGCTCCGCATCGGTCCGGCGGATAATTTTTTCGCGGGCTCAGCCCCAGGGTGACATTTCGCGCCATATGTCATCGCGGCTCACGATGCAATACAATTCCAGACTGTCTGGAAATGACGTCCGCCTCCGTTGCTTCCACGCCCCCGCCGGCGTTCTGGCCGTCTGATAATCACGTGCTCGCTTACGGCTGGAAAAAAGCCTCCAATATGGTACTATTTCCTCCATCAGACGAGCCCACCCGAGCAAGGAGGATGTTTTTATGAGCGTCCCATCCATGCGAATCTTCGTTCTCCTCCTGATGCTGTCCCTCATCCTTCCGGCGACGACGCCGGCAGCAACCGAACAGCGGACCGCTCTGGTCATCGGGAATAGCACCTACAGCTCCGGCCCCCTGAGGAATCCCGTCAATGACGCCACCGATATGGCGGCGACGCTCAAGCGCCTGGGTTTCGATGTTATCCTGAAGAAGAATGCCACGCAGCAGGATATGGAGGATGCCATTCGCGAGTTGGGCGACCGGCTTAAAAAGGGTGGGGTCGGGCTGTTTTTCTACGCCGGGCATGGCGTCCAGATCAACGGAAAGAATTACCTGCTGCCAATCGGGGTCCGCATCGACAGAGACACGGACGTGAAATACCGGGCCGTGGACGCGGACATGGTTCTGGACGAGATGGGGAATGCGGGGAATCCCATGAACATTGTTATTCTCGACGCCTGCCGGGACAATCCCTTCGGCAAGAGCTTCCGGACGGCAAGCCGGGGATTGGCGATCATCTCGTCGGCGCCCCGCGGGACGCTGATATCCTATTCCACAGGCCCGGGCAATATCGCGGCGGACGGCGCCGGCCGCAATAGTCCCTACACCGGGGCGTTGATGAATCACATGATGACCCCCGGACTGCCGATTGAGGAGGTCTTCAAGAGTGTGCGTCAGGATCTGGGGCGGCAGACGAAGGGCAAACAGATTCCCTGGGAGCTGTCTTCACTGGAGGGAAGATTTTACTTCAAACCCGGAAGTGCAGCCGCGTCGACACCTGGAACGGGTGCGCCGGTTGTCGACTATACCGCCGAGCAGAGGAAGATCGAGGAGGAGCGGGAGCTTCTGAGACAGAAGGCCGCCCTAGAGGAGGAGAAGCGAATTCTGGAGGAGGAAAGACAACAACTGGCCATGGCCAAGCGGCCGCCGGTTCCCACGGTCAAGGAGGTCCGAAGAGACGGCCGCTTCATCGCCTACGACGACGGAACCGTCCTGGACACGAGGACGAACCTGATGTGGGCGGCCAAGGACAGTCGGGAGGGTGTCAACTGGAAAGGTGCGAAGTCCTATTGCGCAAATTATCACGTTGGTGGCTATTCAGACTGGCGACTGCCGACACAGCATGAGCTGGCGGGCTTGTATGATAAATCTGAAACCTATAAATCTGACTGTGGACATGAGGTTCATTTAACCGAATTCATTCGCCTGAGTTGTAATGTTCTTTGGGCATCCGATACGGACGGATCCGTTGCTGGAGGCTTCCGATTTGGCGGTGGGATTGTTGGAGGGGATCGTTTGTCTTTTAACTTCTCCGCCTATGCCCTCCCCGTGCGGTCCACCAAATAGGGTTGCGTCGGGAACGAGCATCGACGTCGGGATGGGACCATCGAGCCCGCTACGAAAACCTGAGCTTTGATCGCCGCTGGGCCTCTAGAATCTTCTGTTCAAATTCCTTCCGCTGGGTCTCCCGGTAGTCCTCGTGAGACAGGGCCGTCGAAATCCCTTCGTCGCGCCATTTTCTATCTTCGAAGTTGTCCCGGTTCAGGTCCACGAGGAAATCATCGATCTGGGAGGGCTTGGCGATCGGGCGCCCGGCCGGATCCCGAAAAAACGGCATCCCGGCCTTGGCCCACCTGCGTGCCGTTTTCGCCGATCTTTTGATGTATTTCCCGATGTCCTTCCAGCCTACGAGCCATTGTTCGTTGTCCATCGTTGTCACCTCCTGGGCCTGTATTCAGCCGCATCTGGCCCAAAATGGGTTTTCGGCCGAGGCCGCGAAAAGGGGAGATATGGGTGTCTGCAACTTTCAAATAATTGGTCAGATTCTAGTTTGTCTGTAATCCCAATTGTCTTGTCACGACTCGCTCCCATACCTCAACCGCCTCTTGAAAATCAGCAAGCTTCGCCCTGCCGGTCAACACGTCGGCCTGAATTATTTCAACCCCGATCTCCGCCGCTCGGATTTCCGGCGTCGATATGAATCCCTGCGGCCAGATTTTCATGATGCGGTCGAAAGTTATCAGCCAGGTCGCCTCCATACACTGGAGCAGCGATTCCCGCCTTGCCTCCGGTGTCCCTGAGCTGTACGGATTGATCCATATGACCCTCGGCGTGTTTTCAACGAGCGGGGGAGGAATATTTGTTCGCGTTTTGAGAATCTGTATCGCCTCGCTCTTGAAGCGCTGCAGTTCCGCTATCAGTTGCCGGGCTGTTTCCGGAGGATTGCCCGGTTTCCGGTAGCGCAACCGTATGTTGTCACCCTCCATGGAAATTTCATAGCCAATAAGATTAAGGTCTGAGAGAAGCCTCGGTATCATATAAGGACATCCTTCATGTCGCATAGTGTGGTAGCCGGGATCGGAGCATCGCGAGTGTCCTTCGTCTGGGAGGCGTGACGCTCCGCCACATGGTCTGACGCTCCGATGACGCTACCGTCGAAGGGAAGCGTCATCGTTGATTCGCGCGTAATATCAGTATGATAGATTGAATTTCCGACCTCGGTGACGCTTGTGACGCTTGTATTCCCAACTTTTTGCAGAGTGATCAGTCTCTCCCGTGAGGATCGCTTTCCGAATGTGACCGAAATCCCTTGAGCCCGAAGTGCCGTTGCTGCCCTCTTCATTCTCCCGGAAAGAATATGGGCCCCCCGAGGCCAACCTTTTGCCTTGGAAGTCCGCTCATCAACCACCTCTTCCAGCTGGTTCAAAAGCTCGGTCGCCGTCCCTTGCCATTCTGTCTTCCCGTCCATAAACAGAAGAACTGCCGTGCCCACCATGTCGGCATCCAGACTCAAGCTCATCATGTCTTGGATGTTCTGCCTGTAAAGGTTAAGAAAAGTTTCAGGCATCCATCCCAAGGATTCTTCTGCCGCGGTCACCCATTTCGCAAAATCAGCCATGCGGGGATGAGAATTAAGTTGAATGCGATCGACGTTTTTCAAGGCGCAGCTGACAGCGTCCAGAATTGCCCCAAGGATAGCCGACGTATCCTCGTTGAACCGGTCCCAAAATTCCTGCTCTGGGATTCTACGGGCCTCGGGGATCACGGCGAGGTTAATGGTGATCGCCCGATCCGCAAGATCATGGCGTCGGATAACATTATCAATGCAGTTCAGCATGATTGGACGCTTGGCATCAAAGATGGTTTCCTCGTCGTCGGAGTAGAGCGTCCGGGTCGCGAAACCTCCGCCTGTGGCCAACCGGCATAGACCGTCAGATAGCCAGACGGGTATCTCGCTCAAGTTATCGAAGGATAAGACCCTCATGTTTGAGGCGGATATTGCAAGATCCCGGAGATCCTTCGGTACGGATCTGAGAGGTGCCGTCGAGGGATCCGAGAGGTTCTTGATCACTCGCAGGAGCGTAGATTTTGCCGAGCCCTGTTCGCCTGTGACGGCGAGAATCGGATATGGCCCTGCGGGGTGGAAGCACCCGATTATGTAACCGACGATGAGAGGGAAATCTTCCGGGTTCGCCAGATTTACGTATTTCTTCAGGTCCTCGACGCCTCCACCTTCCTTCGGATGGGGCAGAGCGGCCATCCCGTTTGGGCGTAGGAACTTGACGTCGTCCTGACATGTGGTAATTTTCCATCCCTCAGGGGCGATCTCCACCACCTCGAAGGTATTCGAACCGAGATCCAGATAGATCCTGTCTGCACAATTCGCCACGCGGACATATACGGGACGATAAAGGCCTTCATGGATGGCATGCCCTTCAAGGGTCGCCAGTGCGTCCTCGATGACCTGCTTTTTGCATCCCTTGCGGTATTCCTGCCAATACCTGCCGGACAGCCATGCACGGAAGCCCCTGCTGCGGAGGGGGTATGTTTCGGGATGCCCGTCTTTCCTTATGGTGGCGTATGGTTTTGAGTCCGCGCCATGGAACAACTCCGCTTCAGAAAGCGTCAGTTCTATGAGTCGTTCCGAAATGGTGGTTTTAGGATCCTTTGAATTCGTGGTGATTTCCGTCGCGGACGTGTCGATTTTTTGGATTTGATGAAACTCGTCCAGCGTATGGGCGCACAGGTAATCGTCCAGTCCCTTCTCCGATCCATCAGGAAGTTCCACGATCGCTACCTTTGCGCCTTTTTCAACCAAGGCATGGGCAAACCGGCTTACAGCTTGCTCAAGGTTTTTCTTGTACCCGTGTTTGTCGGGTTTACGATAATCGTTGTCCGGGACAATAAAAACACGACGATCTTTCAGGGCGACATTTTCGAAATCGGGGATGAGTTCGCCGCCCTTATGGCTCCAACTCCAAAGCCCACCAAGGCCGACGCAGGGCAAACCTTCCTGGCAGGCCTTCAGGGCTTTTTTCTCGCCCTCCGTGATATAGAGCGGTTTAGTGGCATCAGACAGGATGCGCGCAGCCAAAGGCGGGACGTAGAGATGGTTGCCGGAACCCCTCTTCTGGAGATACTTCGGATGGTTCTCGCCGTTACCATAGAAACATCGATAACGAGAAAAGCCACCCCCATAAGGAATCTCGTACATCGACCGCAGGGTCGGCAGATCAAAGCCAAGCCTCACGTGAATATTGCCTGGGACAACGGTGGCAATACCAGCGGTAAGGATCGTTTCATCGGACAGACCTGACTTACGAAGGTCCGCCAAGTGGTCAGGGTGAAAATTTTCCATCACAACATTCTATGAAATTATTTTTGAGCGCTCCTTCAACCAGGCAATCAGAGCGGCCCGCGGATACCCGACGACACGACCGCACATCAGCCGCTCCTGAGGTCCAGTTCCCTGACAATCGAAGTTGGCCATGGTGCGGGGCGTGATCGGCAGGACATCGCGCCATCCCTTCCAGTTACGGAACACGATGGGCGGGAGCGCCCTTTCAAGCTCCGAGAAATCCAGGAGTTTCTTGTCATCGTCCATGTGCAGGTCCTCCGTAGTGATGCAGTTTTTCCTTTCATGATTTAGCAATATGATAACCGCAATTCGGCCAAAGTCAAGGTATAAGTCCTTGATATTACTATTCTTTCTGGAAATAATAAATGCAGGTTTATTTTTGCAGTTCTTAAGAGGCGGGAATTATTCTGGTTTTTTGCTATCTTTAGATTATGTCCGCAACAAAGGCACCGTCGATCGGAGCTTGCGCATGGTTCGCTCGGAGATCCCCCACTGCTCGCACGTTAAAATAATGGCTAGTTCCTGGTACGTTTGGTGGAGACGGAAATCAATCTTGGACTCGGGGTATAATGCCCGAAAAATCGCATTCTTGGTCGAGTTCGACTTGCCGGCATGATTCATCAAGAAGTTGTCTAACAATTTCAAGTTCTTCAGATAGCTTATCGCAATCTGGTGCTTTCTGGATCCGCCCGTTTTGCTGGGAGGCCTTCCTCTGCGTTCCGGTTTGAGTGAGGTCTGGATGCGATTAAGCATCTTGCGATTTCCTTCGAGGGTCCAAGCCACAACTTTATCCCGGAAGGGTTGGGTTCGCAGATAGTTCTTGGACTCCCGGAGACATTCAAAAAACAGATCGTCGGTCAAGGGAACGTCGCCGTCGGCAATCATTTTCAGAAAAACATCGTCTATCGGAGGGTAGTCCTGCCCCGCAATCTCATCGAAAGCTTCCTCGAACTCAAGCTCAGGTGACTTCGATTTAATTTTCTTGGCCATGGCGATCCCCCGTAATTTCTGTTGTCGGATTGGCAAGCCATACATAACAACTCAATTGTCAACATTCTATATCATCGCGCTGATGAATTGCAACCCGCGCAGCCCGGGACCCGATGGTGTTGTACGCCGAAAACGAGGCTTGGGGAAAAAGCGTTGGGAAAGTCTGCCGGGTATTTTTGACGGATATTGGATCAAAAAGTGGGGAGAGAGTGGGGAGAGAATCGATTAGCAAAGAAAAATGGGTTACGCTCCTGAAGCTGTAACCCCTTGTTTTTATTTGGTGCCCCCGGCGCGATTCGAACGCGCGGCACCCGGATTAGGAATCCGGTGCTCTATCCTGCTGAGCTACGGGGGCTCAAATCGATTTTTGCCAGTAAAGCTCCGGCCGATTAACACGGTTTCCGGATGGTGTCAATACGCCGGGGCCCCATCCTCCCGCCTCCGACACAAAACGCCTGACGCATCAGCAACCCGCGCCTGCGCGCGACATTGGTGGAGAACGATACAGGGACGATGTCCCTATCGAGCAGAGCCCGGTCCGCCATATAAATCCCGATCGCGCGGGGTACAGGGATAACATCGGACCGAAGCTGTGTCGGCATCACGCATCCGCGGGGAGATGGCTCTCGATCAGTTTCGCGTCGGAGAATCCCGCCAGCAGAAGTTCTTCCGCCGTTGCCCCGCCGAACGCCCCGCGGGGGGCGAGGCCGACGAGTTCGGACTCCAGGACGTCGATCCCGCGCGCCGCAGCCAGGTCCCGAATGCGGGCAAAGACCTCCCGCATCGACGTGACGCGCCAGTCCGTCAGGTTCATGGAGACTTGGGCGAGGTTGCGGCTGGCGAGCAGCACCCCCATCGCCCGGACCGCCTTCATCCCGCCCGAGGATTCGCGGATGGCGTGGGCAATGGTCCGGGCCGCCTCGAGATCCGACGACCGCAGGTTGACGTTGAAGGCGACCAGGACGCCCCGGGCCCCCACGGCCGCCGCCCCGCAGGCCGCCCGATACGCCGCCGGACCGGCATCCGGCCGCCCGTCCGGGCCGGCCAGCCTGTCCGGCAGTCCCCGGTAGCCGCCCCGCCTCAGGGCGGGAAGCTCCCGCCGGGACGCGTGCAGGGCGGCCTCTCCGTAGAAATAGACGGGCACGGCGTGCCGCTCGCCCAGAAGCCCGCCGAATTCCCGGGCCGCGCCCACCGCCGCCGCCATCGGGGTGTCCCCCAGCGGCACGAAGGGAACGACGTCGATCGCGCCGATGCAGGGATGGACGCCGTCATGCCGGCACATGTCGATCCGCTCCAGCGCGACGCCCGCCGCGGCAAGGGCCGCCGTCACCACGGTCTCCGGCGCCCCGAGAAACGTGAACACGCTGCGGTGATGGTCCGGGTCCCGGTGGACGTCGGCCAGCGTCACGCCGGCCACGGCCGCGACCGCCCCCGCAATCCGCTCGATCGTTTCGGCGTCCCGGCCCTCGCTGAAATTGGGGACGCACTCCAGCAGCTTCATGACGCGCCGTTACCCTCGAACAGGGCATCCACGAACTCCTCGCTGCGGAACCGCCTCAGGTCGTCGAGGCGCTCGCCGATGCCGATGTAGCGGATGGGGATCCCCAGCTCCTGGGCGATGCGGATGACGATCCCGCCCTTCGCCGTCCCGTCGAGCTTGGTCAGGACGATCCCCGTCACCCCGATCTCCTCGTTGAACATCTTCGCCTGGCTGATGGCGTTCTGGCCGGTCGTCGCGTCGATGACGAGCAGGACCTCGTGCGGCGCGCCGGGGAGCTCCCGCGCCATGATCCGCTTGACCTTCTTGAGCTCCTCCATGAGGTTCGTCTTCGTGTGGAGGCGCCCCGCCGTGTCGATGATGACGACGTCGGCCTTGCCCGCCTTCGCGGCGTGCAGGGCGTCGAAGACGATGGCCGCGGGGTCGGCGTTCATCTTCTGCTTGAGCAGGGGAACCCCGACCCGCTCGCCCCAGATTTCGAGCTGCTCGATCGCCGCCGCCCGGAACGTGTCCGCCGCGACGAGGAGGACCGGCATGCCTTGCTTCTTGAAGCGGGCGGCCATCTTGCCGATGGTCGTGGTCTTCCCGGTCCCGTTGACGCCGACGACCATGATCGTGTAGAGCTCGCCCACGGGAATCTGCATGGGCGCCTCGTTCTTCTTGAGGATCGCCAGCATGCTCTCCCGGAGCACCTGCCGGAGCCGCTCCGGCTTCTCGAGTTCCCGCCGCTTCACCCGCTCCTTCATGGTCTCGATGAGCTCATAGGTGAAGGACGGCCCCACGTCGGCGCCGATCAGCGCCGCCTCCAGCTCGTCGAAGAGGTCCTGGTCGATCTTCTTCTCGCCCAGGATGATGTCGTCGACATCGGTCACCAGGAGCTTGCGGGTCTTGGCCAGACCGTCCTTGAGCCGGTCGAAGAATCCTTTTTTGTAGATGTCGCCTGCCATCCCGAAACACCTCCGCGGCGGCGGCAATCCGCGCCGCGCCTTTCCCGTTCCCCGCACGGGGGGAATCGATCCTGTCGGGCCTTATAATCGTTTTGCCGGCGGAAGTAAAGGGCGGCGGGGGTCGATCAGGACTGCTGGAGGCTTACGGAGACGAGGGAGGAAACGCCCTGCTTGGCCATGGTGACGCCGTAGAGGCTCTCCGCCACCTCCATGGTCCGCTTGTTGTGGGTGATCATGAGCACCTGAGAATGCTCCGCGATCTCGCGGACCAGGCGGTTGAACAGCGCGATGTTGGCGTCGTCCAGGGCCGCGTCGACCTCGTCGAGGACCAGAAACGGCGTAGGCCGGTACAGGAGGATGGCGAAGATCAGGGCGATCGCCGCCAGCGACTTTTCGCCGCCGGACAGCAGGGTGACATTCTGCGTGCGTTTTCCCGGAATCTGGAGGTGGATGTCGACGCCCGTTTCCAGCAGGTCCGACTCGTCGGTCAGGCTGAGGCGGCCCTTGCCGCCGGGGAAGATCTTGCCGAACACCTCCTCGAAACGCGCGTTGACCGCCGTGAACGTCTCGGAGAACCGCTGGCGCGAAACCCGGTTGATCCGGGTGATCGTCGCCTGGAGGGTGTCGAGGGAGGTCTGCAGGTCGGCCGCCTGCGCGGCCAGGAATTCATGGCGTTCCTTGAGTTCGGCGTGCTCGTTCAGGGCGAGGAGGTTGACCTCTCCGAAGTTCTCCACGACCTGGCGGTTCTTTTCGAGCGCCTGGGCCAGCGCCTCGAGCTCGGAGGCCTCGAGCCGCCGGAACCCGGGCATCGCCTGGTCCAGGTCGCAGGCGTGCCGGGCCTGCATCCCCTGCCGCAGGTGGTCCATGTGCACGCCGATCTCCCGGTATTCCATCTCGAGATCGCCCGCCTCCTGAACGGCGCGCTCCAGGCGCTGCTTGGCCTCCCGCGCCTCCGCCTCCTTCTCCTTCAGGACCCGCTCCCGGTCCTGGAGGCGGTCCCTCAGTCCGGCCAGGGCCGCGTCCAGCTCCTGCTGCTGCCGGTACAGCGCGGTCAGGGCCTCCCTGTCGCTCACCGCCTGGCGGGCCAGCTCCTCCGCATGCCGGACGCCAGCCTCGAACTCCTTCTGCCGCGCGCCGATCTCCTCACCCATGGCGGCGCGGGTTTCCGCCATGCGGGCCAGGGCGCGCCGATCCGCCTCCCGCTTTTCCTCCAGAGACGCGAGGCGGACCTTCCGGTCCGTGAACACGGCCTCCTGCCGCGCGAGATCCGCCCGCAGGGCCTGCCAGCGCGCCTGCACGTCGGCGATGTCCGCGTTCAGATCGCCCTCGCCCTGCTCCAGTTCCCCGATCTCGCGGGTCGCCTCGGCGATCTTGCCCTGGATGTCCTGCTCTTCCGATTTCAACTGCTCCCGGCCCAGGGCGACCACCCGCAGCCGCTGCTCCAGACGCCTCTGCTCGTCGTCGAACCGCTCGATGTCCTTGCGGAGCGTGGTCGCCTGAAGCTCCTGCTGATGCAGCGCCGTCCGGAGCCGGCGGAGGGTTTCGTCCGCCTGCGCGAGCTCCGCGGCCGCCTGCCGCCGCTGATCCTCCGCCGCCGCCAGCCGCTCCCGCAGGCGCGCCACCTCGCCCTCGAGCTCGGAGATCTCCCGCTTGTTCCTGAGCAGGCTCTTCCCGTTCCCGTTCGTGCTCCCCCCGCTCAGCACGCCCTGGGGATGGATGATGTCCCCCTCCGGGGTCACGAAGGTGCCCGAGAAGCCGTTCCGCTCCCACAGCGACAGCCCTTCCGCCAGGGTGGGGATGAGCAGGACGTCCCCGAGCAGATGGTCGGCCACGCCCCGGAAATCCGGCGTGACCCGCACCGCATCGACCAGGCGCACCGTGTCCTCCAGATAGGGGGGCAGGTGGCCGTCCGGCGGGTGGTTGCGCACCTCCCGGGGGATAAAGCTTCCCCGGCCGAGGGCGTGATTCTTCAGGTAGTCGATGGCCTGGACGCCGTCGCGCTGGCTTTCCACCACGATGTACTGCAGACGCTCGCCCAGAACGGCCTCCACCGCCGCTTCATAGGGCTGCGGGACGTCCAGGTGGTCGGCGACGACGCCGAAGAAGGCGTCCGTGGGGGGCGGGTCCTTCTGCCGGCGGGCGGCGAGGAGGGACTGGGTCGCCTCGTTGCACCAGGCGTAGCCTTCCTGGAATTCCTTCAGGGAGGCGAGCCGCGCCGCCTTCCGGCCCAGCTCGTCCTTGAGGGCGCCGATGGCCTGCTCCACTTGCGGCAGTTCCCGGCGCAGACGCGCCTCAGCGGCGGCCGCCGTTCCGGATTCCTCCCGCAGCGAACGCTCCGCCGCCTCCTGGGCCGCGAGCGACGCCCGGAGCTCCGCGAGGGAGCGGCTGAGGACGCCCCGGCGCTCGTTCTGCTCCTCCTGCTCCCGGAGGTCCCGCTCGTCCCGCCGGCGAAGATCGTCGAGGCTGCGATTCAGGCCCAGGATGAGGTTCCGGCGCTTCGCCTTCTCCGAAGCGGCATCGACGAAGGCGATCTTGCGCTCGTCCAGCTCCTTCTCCAGGCGGTCGCCCTCCCGCCGCAGGTCCTCCACGGCCGTCTGCCCTTCCGCGACCGCGGCCCGCAGACCGCGGAGCGTTTCCTCCGCCTCGAGGATCGTCCGGCTCAGGTCCGCCTCCTCCCGTTCGAGCTCCTCGCGGCGCCGCTCGAGCTGGCCGATCGCCTCCCGGTGCTTCTCCTGCCGCGCGGCCGTGTCGGTCGTCCGGCCCCGGTTGAATTCCAGGCCCTGTTCCTTGATGCCGATCTCGTTGCGGAGCCGGTAGAGCGCCTCCTGCTGCCCGGCGAGGAGCTGCTCCGTTTCGAGGACCTCGGCCTTCAGCGCCTCGAGCGACGCCTCGATCGCCTGGAGGGACGTCCGGATGCCCTCCCCCCGCTGCCGGGCGCCGTTCCGCTCGCCTTCCAGGGTGTTCCGCTTCTCGATGAAATCGGCGTAGCTCTGCAGGGCGAGCGCCAGTTCCGCCTCGCGGACGTCCTTCTTCAGGGCCTTGTAGTGCTCGGCCCGCTTGGCCTGCCGGGAGACCGCGTTGAGCTGGCTCTTCACCTCGCGCAGGATGTCGTGGATGCGGAGCAGGTTCTGGCGGGTCGCCTCCATCTTGCGGATGGCCGCTTCCTTGCGGCTCCGGTATTTCGCGATGCCGGCCGCCTCCTCGATGAACTGCCTCCGGTCCTCCGGCTTCGCCTCGACCAGGGTCGCGACGCTGTTCTGCTCCACGATGGAATAGGTGCGGGCGCCGACCCCCGTGTCCAGGAAGAACTCCTTCACGTCCAGGAGCCGGCAGGTCATGTTGTTGAGGCCGTACTCGCTCTCCCCGTCCCGGTAAACGCGGCGGGAGATCATGACCTCGCGGAATTCGCCGTAGGGATCCGGGAAGGGGCGGTCGCCCGCCTCCATCGTCATGGACACCTCGGCCATGCCGACGGGGGCCGCCTCGTCGCTGCCGTTGAAGATCACGTCCTCGGTCTTCTTGCCGCGCAGGGCCTTCAGGCGCTGCTCGCCCATGACCCAGCGCAGGGCGTCGACGATGTTGCTCTTCCCGCAGCCGTTGGGGCCGACGATGGCGCTGATCCCGGGCGTAAGATCCAGGACGATCTTGTCGGCAAAAGACTTAAAGCCGAGGATTTCCAGACGCTTGAGCTTCACCGGACCCGCTTCTCCCCGTTTTTTGGGGGAAATGTAGCAAAAGAATCCGGCCTTGTAAAGGAAAAATACAACAAAATGTGGTCGGACGAAATCACCACCACAACATCTTGTGTCCTTCGCGAATTTTCTTGGCCGCCCCCGGGAGCCATGGTAAACATGTTTCGGCTTTTGAAAATCGTCGCCCCTTTGCGCGCCGGACCTTTTTCGGCCCGGCACCTCCCTGCTGCGCCGCAGATGGCGAAACGCGCGCTAACGCGCCAGAAACCGTCGTTTTTACGGGAACTCCCCCGTGGCGGCCGAGACCCGAACAATCCAAAAGGCGTGCAGGGTCGAAAAAGGTCCGGCGGACAGGCGGATGAGGCCACAACGATCTCGCGTCGCGAATGTCCGCGACGGGAAGGAAACGGGAGGGTCGGAATCTATGGAGGCGGAGGACTGGCGGGTCGTCACCGCGGCCGCGGGCCTGACGAACGCCCGGATCATCACGGGCCAGCTCGAAACGGAGGGCATACCGGCCCGCCTGCAGTACGAGGCGGCCGGCGCCATCTACGCCATCACCATCGACGGCCTCGGAGAGGTGAAGATCCTCGTCCCGGCCGGGGAGCTGGCGCGCGCCCGGGAGATTCTGGACCGGTCGTACGACGAGGCGGACCTGGCGGGAAACGGGGCCGGACCGGAGGCGGACGGCCCGTGAAAAGACGCCCGCGGGTGGGGTCCGGCCGCGGGGAGAGCGCGCCGCGTCGCCGGAGGCGGACGGCCTGTCTGTGAAAAGATGCCCCCAGTGGGACCCGGCCGCGGGGAGAGCGCACCGCGTCGCCGGAGGCGGACGGCCTATGAAAAGACGCCCGCGAGCGGCGTCCGGCAGCGGGGGCAGCGCGCCCCGTCCAGATCGACGCCCCGGATGGTGTAGCCGAAGCGGTCGATCAGGAGATGCCCGCAGTCATGGCAGAAGGTCTTCTCACCCTCGTCCCCGGGAAGGTTGCCGCTGTACACATACCTCAGCCCCTCCGCCCGGCCGACGTCCGCCGCGCGGCGGATGGCCTGCGGCGGCGTCTGGGGCGTGGTCCGCATCCGGAACTGCGGGTGAAACCGGCTGATGTGCCAAGGCGTCTCCGGCCCGAGGCCGTGGATGAAGCGGGCGATCTCGCGAAGCTCTTCCTCGCTCTCATTGAGCCCCGGAATCAGGAGGGTCGTCACCTCGACCCACACGCCCGCCGCCTTCAGCGCTCGGAGGCTGTCCAGAACCGGATGGAGGCGGGCGCCGCACTGCTCCCGGTAAAATTCATCCCGAAACGATTTCAGGTCCACGTTGGCGGCGAGCAGATAGGGGGCGACCGTTGCGACGGTCTCCGCGGTCATGTAGCCGTTCGTCACGAAGACATTCCCGATGCCCCGCCCATGGGCCAGCTTCGCGATGTCCAGGGCGTACTCGAAGAACACCGTCGGCTCCGTGTAGGTGTAGGCGATCGTCCGGCTGCCCGTCTCGGCGGCCGCGATGACGACCCGCTCCGGGGCGACCGGCCGGCCCAGGACGTCCCCCGCCTCCCGCGGCATCTGCGAGATGTCGTGGTTCTGGCAGAACGTGCAGCGGAAGTTGCACCCCACCGTCGCCACGGAAAAGGCGCGGGAGCCGGGATAGACGTGGAAGAGCGGCTTCTTTTCGATGGGATCGAGGTTCTCGGCGATCAGGTTGCCGTAGACCAGGGAATGCAGGACGCCGTCCCGGTTCTCCCGGACCCCGCAGATCCCCCGCCGGCCGGGGCGGATCCGGCAGCGGTGGGCGCAGAGGCCGCACCGGACCTCGCCGTCCGGCAGCCGTTCATACAGCAGGGCCTCCCGGCTCATCGGTTCATCGCTCCATCTCCCGCACCGCCCCGTGCACGGGGTTGTGCTGATTTGCCTTCATTTTGAACGGGTCCCGGATCGGGTCCTGAACCGCCCGGTAGCGGTAACGCATGGGAAAAGACAGGCCCATGAAGGCGCCGAAGGGATTCTTCACGGCCGGGAGCCGCTCTTCCAGCATCCCCGCCGCGGGGTACCAGGACGCGGGGAAGAGGATGACGCTTCCCCACGTGAGCGGCGTCGATCCCAGCCGGTCGCGGATCATCCCCGACAGTTCTCGCAGGCTCAGGAGGCGCGCCCGGCTGTAGACGGTGTCGCGGAGGCGGCCCTCCAGGCCGCGCTGCACGGCGAGCAGCGAATACGGGTTGAGCAGCCCCAGAAAGACGCGGTTGCGGCAGACGCGGATGGCCTCCGAGACGGCGAGGCCGGGATCTTCGGTAAATTCCAGGGCGGTGATCAGCACGACGTGATCGAACGCGTTGTCCGAAAAGGGGAGGTCTTCCGCGCGCCCCTCGTGGAGCTCCGCCCGGCTGCCCAGCTTTTCCCGCGCCCGCGCGATCATGAACGGCGAGGCGTCGAGGCCGGTGACCTCGCACCCCTTCTCGTGGAACATCCGCAGGTGCTCCCCCGTGCCGCACCCGACATCGAGGAGGCGTTCCCCCGGCCGCGGCGACATCATGGACAGGATGAAGGCCTTTTCCCGGGCGTCGATGCAGCGTCCGGACGGGGTCTGAAACCAGTCGTCGTAAGATCGGGACAGCGCCTCGTCGAAGATCATCTGCGTCCCCCCTCCCCCGCCAGCGCCTGAAGCGCGCGGCCTAGCCGCCGATGGCCGACATGTCCCGCTGCTGCGCGCACTTCTTGAATTGCGTCTGCCCGCAGGACAGCTCGTGCCGTGGGGGCTTTTTCGCGATCGCCCCCCGGATCAGCGCCTCCAGGTCCGCGTCGTTGCATCCGTCCCGCAGGGGGCGCTTCAGATCGACCTCGTCGTCCCTCAAAAGACAGGCCCGAAGGCAGCCGTCCGCCGTGAGTCTCAGGCGGTTGCAGGTTTCGCAGAAATGATGGGTGACGGGGCTGATGAAGCCGATTTCGCCCTGCCCGCCGGCGGCCCGGTAGACCCGGGCCGGCCCGGCCTCCGGATTTCTCCCGTCGCTCACGGGCTCGAGGGGATACCGTTCCTCGATCCGGTGCCGGATGACGTCGTTGGAGAGGAAATTGCCGTCATTTTCCGGCCCGGCCTGCCCCATGGGCATCAGCTCGATGAAGCGAATCTGATACGGCCGCTCCAGGGTCAGCGCCGCGAAATCGAACAGCTCGCTGTCGTTGAACCCCTTCATCGTCACCACGTTGATCTTGATCGGATCGAACCCGCATTCCCGGGCTGTCCGGATGCCCCGGATGACGGTCTCCAGGTCGCCCCCCCGCGTCATGTGGCGGTACTTTTCGGGATCGAGCGAATCGAGGCTGACGTTGATGCGCCTCAGGCCCGCCGCGTAGAGCGCCGGCGCCATGTCCTCGAGCAGGATGCCGTTGGTCGTCAACCCGATGTCGTGCAGCCCCTCGATCTTCCGGAGGTTCGCGATGAACTCCGCCAGGCCGCGCCGCACGAGCGGCTCCCCCCCCGTGATACGGACCTTGCCCATGCCCAGCCGGACCGCGATGCGGACGATGCGGATCATCTCCTCGTAGCGCAGGATGTCGTCGTGACCGATGAGCGACAGCCCCGCCTTGGGCATGCAGTACCGGCAGCGCAGGTTGCACCGGTCCGTCACGGAAACCCGCAGA